>Ga0172363_10000244_pt1 | contig 38230 bp, 43 predicted proteins | sample LakKivs2_kivu2a2_FD_114541 | JGI IMG/M metagenome (GOLD analysis project Ga0172363, IMG submission 114541) | Sediment microbial communities from Lake Kivu, Rwanda - Sediment s2_kivu2a2 | ecosystem: Environmental > Aquatic > Freshwater > Lake > Sediment | place: Rwanda: Western Province, Lake... | reverse complement strand
GCTTTACAAAATTTAACAAACTAAAAGGAAAATGAAAGATAAAAGTCTAGAAAAAAGCATTGCTAGAGGACTGAGAGGATTGGTTGAAATATCCGCAAAATGTTTTTTTCATCCTGTTGGTATGTATCGGCTTGGCAAAAGGATGATGGAAGCTAAAGCTATTAGGGGGGATTTAGGTAATTTTGAGAAGAGATTTATGAAGTATGCAGGGTTGCCTATGTTAATTTCAATGGATATTGCGAAATATGCAGTGTATGGAATAATGATTAGAGATTATGTTCTTCCGAGGCTTCTCTAGAAGTCTAGCAGTTTCATCTGTTTTTTTCCGTTTATTATTTCCTTTCCATTTACATTGAAAACTTCAATTATGTTTTCAACTGCCGGGAGAATCTGCCTTTCTAGATAATACTTTATGTTGTATTCGCCTTTTTCATCTGGAAGCTTTACTTTCTCCCGCACTAGCTTTTTCTTTCCTCTTGTTTCTGCTATGAAATATTCCAAGAGCATGCCTAAGTCTATTGGAAGCCCTTTTTCCTTTATTTTTCTTGCAGCTATCACATGAGGGGTTATTGATTTGTATTCATCAAGCGGCTTTTTTAACTGGGTTCTTATCATAATATCTTTTTTATTAACTTCCCTGTTTTTTATTTTTTTTATTGTCTCTTTTATCAGTTCTAAGGCTTTTTTCTCGTTTCCGTCTTCCAAAATTGCCTGTAGCACTTTATTCTGCAATTGCCTTGCCAGAGGGCACCAATCCCTCCTTACTGTTTCAAATCCCCTTACTTTTAATTTTCCCTGTTCATCTATTAAAGCATATTTCTTTTTTGCTCCAAAATCCCCTGTCCTTTTTTTAACCCATATTCCCCTTTTATAAAATCCTTCAAGCTCCAGCTCCATAATCCCAGGAAGCTCTGAGTTTAATTTTTCAAGAAATTTTAAGGTTTGTTCTTTTGTTTTCCCGGATAGTTTGAAGCCTACGCTGTCTGTATCCCCGAAAATTACCTTGTACCCCTGCTCGCTTACTTTTTCTATAGTCCATTTATTAAATTTTCTTACAAATGCGAGTGTAGAAGCTGCGGATTCGACTGAATAGTACCTTGCACCAAAGAATCCCGTGTAACCGTAATAGGCATTGGCGAGCAATTTATAAGCGTTGCTCCTTGCTTTTTTTATAGGGTCGGGCTGTTCTTTAAATTCCTTTTTATATTTTTTTCTTAATTCTACAATTTCTCCTAAGAGGCTTGGAAAAAATCCCGGTTTTTTTGAAAAATAAAATTTTCTCTTCCTTCCTTCTAATTCTAACTCAGGGGATTCGTAGCAATCTTTTTCTTTTTTTTCTAGTAATGTTGTTTTTGAAATATTATGGGATACAATGATGCTTGCGTGCATGCTTGTGAAGTCAAAGATAGCAAGATTTTCATACAACCCGGGAGTCGGCTGGAAGACAAATGCCCCCTCGTATTTTTCCCTTTGTCTTCTTTCTCCAATTTCATCATGGAGGGGCCTTTTTTCTTCTATTTCATTATATCTTTCAAGATGATGCAGTATAAATGCCTCAACATGCTGGGACATTGAGCTTCTGGTTATTTCAAATAAGGGTTCTTGGATAATTTTTGAGAATTCCAGCATATCCGGCCAGAGTTTTTCTGCAAGCTTATAAGTTAAAACAGAATCCTGAAGGTTGTATTCGAAAAATTCCTGCCATTCCTGCTTCTTGTTTTTAACATGCTCAAATGCATCAAAGTCTTTTTTCCCCTCTCCTAGCAATTCAGAAGCCACATCATTCAAACCCAGAGTTTCGCTTGTCAAGTACTGTGAGTATACAGAATCTATAAATCTGAAAATGTCTATATGAACAATTCCTGCAATGCTTGCACTAGGTATTCTGCCTCTTGCAAAAGTTGGTTGCCTGTTGTCCAGTCCTAAAGCCAGCCTTACTTTGTTTTTTTCAGCCCTTGCCCTTAAATATGGCATGTCAAATCCATCTGAAAAATATCCGACAAGGACGTCAGGACTGAATTCTCTGACATATTTTACAAAAGTTTCAAGCATATCTGCCTCATCCTTAAAGCATTCCACATAATCCAGATTTTCAGGGCATTTTTTCCAGGAAAGGACCTTCTTGAAATTTTTGCCTACAAGGGAAACCATTAAAATCTCCCCTTTTCCTATACCAAACTCTCCTGCTTCTATGTCAAAAGCAAGAATCCTGGGATGGAAGGCCTGTTCTTCTGCTTCTTCTATTTTCTCTGCTTCATAACATTCATCCACATCAATCCTGTCAATGCCTCCAAACTCTAGGGTTCCGTTAAGAAGCCTGCCTTTTATTTTGTGCCATTTAAGAGGGACGAACCCGCTTTCTATTATATATTTTGTTAGAAGAGGGACATCGTAGCCCCTTCTTGCGTCTATTTCAGGAAAATCAAGTTCGTCAGCAACAGGGTGGGCATCTTTATAGTTGGTTATGAATATCTTTAATGCCTTGACTTGTTTTCCAAGAAACCTTTTGTCTTTCACTTCTACTTTTTTTATTGTCGTTATTCTTGTGCTTCCTTTAATATTGATTTTTTCTATTTTTTGAATAAGATTTTTTATTTTTTCTTCGCTTACTCCTTTTTTTAAAATTGCCCACAAATAAGGATTAAATTTGTCAATAACGCAGAGCCTTTTTCCTTTTTCGTTTCTTCCGATAATCCTTAGGTAGTTTTTGCCTTGCCAGTCAAAATAGTCATAATCCAGAGGAATAAAGAGAGTTTCCATAAATAGATGAGTATAAAAGATTATTTAAAGATTAAGATATTTACTTTTGTATGATGGAGTTAAGCAGAAGGAATTTTTTAGGCTTAATGGCATTATCTTTAGGAAGCTGCTCTTCTGAAATAAGGCCTAATACAGCGTTTCAGGAGCAGGATTTTTACTACTTGTCAAGTGAATTTGAGAAAAGGGGATTATGCAATAAAGAATCTCCGCTTTTTGATTTTAATGATTTAGCAGTTAGAGAAGCCTATGAACAGGCAAAATTGGTTGCAAAACCAAGAGTTATTGAAGCTGACATGGAAAGCAGCAGGCATATTGAAGAAACAGTTAAGAAACACCTTGAGTTTTACGGAGGAAGGTCTTTAATAATTATTTCAGGAGCAGGATTTCATATATGGGAGGCGGCAAGGAATTTAGAGAATAAGCTCGATGTGAGCTATATTTCAGTTACTCCCAAAAAACTGAATCTCAAAGAGCACGCAGAAAGAAAAGAGGCGATAAGAGAGCAGTTTACAAGAGCTTTGGAAGTAGTCAGATTTTTAGGTTATGAGAGTTTGGAAGATTATTTTAATAGGGGTTCTTATTTTGATAAACCTCGTGGCATTATTGTAGGCATAGAAGAAACAGGGCTGCATTTAGAGTATAATAAAGATGATTTTAAGGGCATTTACAGGGTTTTAACTGATTTTATTGATAGGTTCCAGCCAAGAAGCATTTTGTATTTCAGGGAAAATCTTTCTTTTGAAACCAGCCCCCATAAAGATTTTTTCAGCAAAATTAAAGGGCGTCCTGTCGAGCTTGCTTTTTTTGGCGATATCAACATATAATATTTATATACTACTAAATAGTTACACAAGCAAAAGTTTTTAAAGGTAAAGTTCATTAAAAAATATGGGTGCTCAGCTCAAAGACTTGGTTATTGAAGAGCATAGTCTGGGGGATATTGTCATTTATGACATACCTGAAAACGGAATGGAGATTGGAAGAGCAAATAAGGCTCCGGAAAAGCCAAGATTCCCGCACCCCGATTATAGAGACGATAAGGACATCAATGAACTGGCCCACCTTGTTTCAAGAACGCATTGCGAGCTTTATTTTGCTGGGGAAAAGCTAGCAGTTAGAGATACGAGCAGACACGGGACTTACATTAACAATGTTAAAGTTCCTGAAAATAAAGCATGTATTTTAAGAGATGGGGACATATTGGGATTAGGACCCCAGGAAAAACAGTACAGATTCCAGGTTTTGATAGGTGATAAACCTGATGAACTGAGGATTGTTGATTAAAATGGCTGAAAAAATTATAGAGAAGGTTATTAGAAGAAGCACAAGAGAAGAGGCTCTTGAAAGAATTGTTAAATCTCCTGTGAAAAATGTTCATGATGGAGAAATTAGGGGATGGGCAGAAGGAGAACTAGCATCAATTAGGGAAGCAAGTGATGTTGCGCCTGATGAGGAGCTTGAGAAAGCAGCTTTTGACAAGCATGGTTGGCCAAGAGAACAAGAAGATATTCGCGTTGAAGATCCTGTACTTTTTGTAAAGAGAGTTGCTGCTGCTTATAAAGATGCTATGAATTATCCTGAATATGTTGGAATTACAATTGGCGCAGAAGTTGAGAGTTTAAGAGGAGCTTCTGGTTCTGATTCTTATGAATTTAAAGCAGATTTTGGAGAGAGAGTTGGCTTAAGGGATAAAAAAGTTTATAGAACTGAATTTGTTTTTGTGTATCAGCATAGCCAAGAAGATGGCAAGTTTGATGAAACTGCATTTGTTAATGAACAACTGACAGAAATTGCAGACCTGTTAGGCAAAGAAGCGGGATTTGATAGAGATATAATGGATATTTCAGAAAATTATTTAATTATAAGAACAAGTGACAAAGAATAAATTTTTATAATCTTTTTTCTTCTATATTATATGGGTTTGCAGATAGGAAACATTGTCCCAAGAAGGGGAATAGATTTTACAGAATTAAAAGGAAAGAAAATAGCTGTTGATGCCTTCAACACAATATTCCAGTTTCTTTCAACAATAAGGCAGCCAGATGGCACTCCTTTAATGGACAAACAGAAGAGAGTTACGAGCCATTTGTCCGGATTATTCTACAGGAATATTAACCTAATGAGCCAGGGGCTTAAGCTTATTTATGTTTTTGACGGAAAAACTCCGAGACTAAAAGGAAATACTGTTGAAAAGAGAAATGAAGTTAAGGAAAAAGCATTTGAAAAGTACGAGCAAGCCAAGAAAAGAGAGGATGTTGAGGAAATGGGAAAATACGCCCGGCAGTTATCTTCTTTAGACAAGGAAAAAATAGATGAAAGTAAAGAACTTCTGGAGGCAATGGGGATTGCGGTTGTTCAGGCACCTGGAGAAGGGGAAGCAGAAGCAGCTTTTCTTTCGCAAAATAGGGATGCTTATGCTGTTGGAAGCCAGGATTATGATTCTTTGTTATTTGGAGCTCCTATTTTAATTCAGAATCTTACTCTTGCAAGAAAAAGAAAAACTCCGGGAGGCTATGTTGCTATAGGGCCTGAACTTATAAAGCTTGAGAGTGTTTTGAATTCTTTACAGATTGACTTAGACCAATTAATCTGTCTCGGCATTTTATCAGGAACGGACTACAATCCTGGAGGAGTTCGAGGAATAGGGCCCAAGAAAGCTCTTGATTTGGTTAAGATGAAAAAAGCTCCGGCTTTGATTTTTAAGGACATGAAGCTGGATTTTGACTGGCAGGAAGTTTTCCAGCTTTTCAAGAAGCCAGATGTCAGAAGAGAGGAAATTAAGTTTCCTAAGCTTGACAAGGAAAAAATCAAGAAGATACTCATAGAGCATGATTTCAGCGAAGACAGAATAGATTCTGCCTTAGAAAGATTAGAAAAAGCCAGAGAAGAGGCAACCCAGCAGACGCTGTTTTAGTTATTTTTTACCATAACTTTCTAATTCTTTTTCAGCAACATTTCCTGCTGATTGTATTGCTTTTTGAGCTCGTTCTGTTTTTTCTTTTTCAGACTCCTCTTTTAGCTGTTTACCCCATTGTTTCATAAGTTGGCTGTAAAGAACAGCAATTATCACAATTACTGCCGTGATTATAACAGCTATCCAGAAGGTTTTTATTGCAATAGTCAGCATATCAACTGCTTTTTTTATCAAGCCAGTCGAACCCGCAATTGACGCTATAATTATTGAAATTAGAAGAGCAACTAGAGGATTTAGATTAGTCATCCCCTTGGCTGGAGAGTATACTAAAATAATTAGAACTATCCATATTATTAGAGAAAAAATGAATATCCAACTCCATTCGAATTCCATTCCGAAGGTATATCTCCATAAAGGGTTAAAGAGAACAAAAAATTTATTTGTGTAAAATAAAACAGGACCAACAACTTTTTTATCTGCGAGAAGCTTGGTCCATTCTTGCTTTAAATATTCTTTTCTTTGTTCTTCTTCTGAAAGATTTTGGCTTATTTCAGAGAACTTTTTAAACTCGCGTGGAAGCCCTGTTTCTTCATCTATTGTTCCGTAGTCTGTCTGTGCATTTACATCTTTTATACCTAAGAACATGCTTAATATTAAAAATAGCATCAATAAAATTAAACCTGCTTTTTTCATAGTAAATTAAGAAGAATAAGGTTTAAAAAAGTTTAGATTGGTTTTGTAGTCCCTGTCGAATTCACAAGCCAGAAGTATTTGGAACATTAAGTCTTGATTCCGTCTCTGCTCTTTCTACTCTTCTTCCAGCTGCTCTGAACTGGATATCTCTATTTGCTTTTTCTTCTTTTGTCTCTAGCTTTCCCTTAAAAATCATTTGCTTTATCCCTTCAGTAAATGCAAATATGATGAACCCCGCTATAATCGCACCAATATAAAAGAAATTTTCGGGGTTGCGAATTGCCACTTCAAAACCTCCAGTAGATATTGCTATTTTGTAAATAAAAATTACTGCATAATAAATTATATAAAATATCCAAGTAACTCTTGCAGCTATTGTGCTGCGCACGACATTCATAGTAAAATAGAGGATTATTGCAAATGGAATGACTGCTAACAATGCCGCACCCATTGCAGTGTATTGAAGAGCAATTGCTTCAACTAGCGCATCAGGAATAAACATAAATGTTAGGATTACAATTATCAATGAAACTACTGTTGCAGCTGTGTGGTTCCACATTCCCTTTTCATAGTGGAACACCTGCCTAACTATGCTAAAGATTATTATCCATAATAACAGACCAAGCAGAAAGATAGTTATATTTACCGGGTTGAGATATAAAGTATCTATTAATTCTTTTATCCACGTCTTAAAATTATCATAATTTGTTTGTGCCGCTGCAATTCCTGCGAATAAGCTAACGAGAAATAAACTTAGTAAAATAATTCCCACTATTTTCCTTCTCTCTTTTTTCATATAAGGTTGTAAGTTTTCTTATTTATAAACTTTTCTGAATATTTTTATTGATTTTAGGTGATAATTTTCTTATTCTGCACTTTAGGAAATTTTTTAAAGCCAGATTTCCTTGTTCTTGCATGCTTAAAAAACAGGTGTTGCTATTTGGAACAATTATATTATTGGTTATTCCATTAGTCGCAGCGCAGTTCAATTTGGATTTAAGGCAAGGAGCAGAAGATTTAATAGAGATGATTCAAGAGACTTTTTCTCCTTTTTTTGAGGCACTTTTAAACACTCCTTCGGGTGATTACTTTTTTGCCAAAGTTATGATACTCTTGCTTTTATTCTTTGTTATATTCACGATTGTGAAAAACATTCCTTCTCTGGGAGAAAATAGAGGGGTTGTTTTTATTATAGCTGCAGTTGTTTCAGTTGCTGCAGTTAGGTATATGCCTGATGAAACTTTTATTACTTCTATCTTGTTGCCTTACACTACATTGGGAACTGCAATTGCAGTTTTCCTTCCTTATTTAATCTATCTTTTTTTTGTTCACCAGTCCATTCCAGGCAGCATATTTAGAAGAGCTGCTTGGGTTATATTTGGGCTTATTTTTTTAGCTTTGTGGGCTTTTAAGCCTGCGACTGAAGGTGTTTCTAATCTTATAAATTTTGCAGGGTTTGTTTTAATTTTTGCTGCTTATATTTTTGACAGAAATATTCACAGAGCGTTTGAGCGAGCAAGTCTGGCAAGAGCTGTTTCTGGAGTGAACGACGAGATGAAATCTCGGGCCCTTGCTAATTATCGCGAAATGTATACTAATTATCGCGATGACCCAATTAATTTTAATAAACGCGCCCTTAGCAGAGCCAGAAAAAGGCTTTATGACATGTCTATTGACGTGCCTGATTAAATAATATTAAAAGCCTACAGAAAAATGTAATTAGTCTTTTATCTTCTCTTTTTTTAGCCTTTTTTCTCTTGTTTTACCTGTTTGGCTTTTTCTTTAATCTGCTTTTGCAATACTGGCCAGAGGTCATCTAGAATCTTATTCGGAATATTTACTTTCATGCTTTTTAATTTTTCCAGAAAATAGCCGAGCTCTAAAGCGGTTCTTTCTTTCCCTAGACTTATCTGGTTTTTTGCTTCTTTTAGCAGAATGCCATAATTCATCTCTGTATTTTCAATTATTGTCTTTGCGTCATCTATATCTTTAAGTCTATCTGTAGCACATTTCATTAAAATTATGTCATGCATATCTGCTATTTTTAGAATAAAGTTTTTTTCGAATTGCCTGATCTTTCCAGCTCTTTTCTGCATTTCTTCTGAAAATTCGAAATATATAACTTTTTTGACAAACAAGTCTAGCCTAGAATCTCCGAATTTCAGCATTATTGGCTTGTTTTCCCTTGCCCCATAAACAACTGCAGAGTTTAAATCTGTCCATCCAATTTTCCTCGCAGCTTCTATAAACTCTTTCCTGTCTTCTTCACTTGTGAACACTAAGTCGATATCTTTTGTTGATTCTTTTAAGCCAAGAAACAGCATGGCTGTTCCGCCTATGGCAAATGCTGTAATTTCCCTTTTTAGCTCCCTTGCGATGTTTAACAAAAGGTTCTTTTGCTCTTCTGCTGATATCATCTCGGCCTCCTGTTTTTGTATTCTTCTAAATCCCCTTGATTAAATGGCAAATAAACCCGCCACTCTTTTTCTATTTTCTGAAAATCTTTTGTTTTTAGATTGGGAATTATAAATTCGTATTTTTCACTGCTTTTAGGCAAGGAATTTTTCCTGAATCTTTTAGTCATTCTTCTGGTTTTCATTATTCTTTTTGATAAGTCATATAAGGCACCTACTTTTCTTTTTGCGTGGTTCAGTTTAGAAAGCCTGTACAATTCTGTCCAGTTGCTTATTTTTTTAAATAAAGCAAGAGAAGCGAGAATTATACGCAGGTTTTTGGATTTTACAGCAAATATAAGAGTTTCTTCAAGGCTTATCTTGCCATATATTTTATAATCTTGGGAAGAAGTTACTTTAATTGGAGAACTCTCGTTTATTATATCAATATAACTTTTTCCTCCAAGCTTGTTTTCAAAGGAGATATGATATATTCTTTTATTCTTGCTGTCTTTTCTAGTTTTAACATACCCTTTTCTTCTCAGCCTGTAAATATAATAGACAGCTTTTTCCTTACTGCAGTTCATAATCGCGGCTACAGATTCTATACTTTGTATTCCTTCTAATTTCTTGAGCAGAGTTTTAATAGTTACCCTTTCCATAATAGTTAAATGTAGCTTAAGTAATATATAAACTTTTCTATTTTTTGGGGTTTGGCATTCTCGATAAGAGAATGAGAGAGTTTTTTAAACCCATTTTCCCATATTATAATATGCCTAGCTATGATATTATCGGAGATATAGCTGTTGTGAAATTCAATGGAGAAAGTAAAAGACAGAAGAAGAAGTTTGCAGAGCAACTTTTGAAACAGAAAAATATTAAGGTTGTTCTGGAAAAAGCAGACAGAGTCAAGGGGAGGCTGCGTACAGCCAAAATGTCTCATATTGGGGGAGAAAAAAGAAAAGAAACTTTGTATAAGGAAAATGGATGCAGGTTTTTGCTGAATGTCGAGACATGCTATTTTTCCTCCAGATTAAGCGAGGAAAGGAAGAGAATTGCAGAAAAGATAACAGGGAAAGACAGAGTGCTGGTTATGTTTTCAGGAGTTGCTCCTTTTAGCATTGTTATAGCAAAAGTAAGCAAGCCTAGAGAAGTTGTCAGTGTGGAAATTTCAAGGGAGTGTGATAAGTATGCTAGAAAGAACGTTGTTTTAAACAAAGTAGAGAATGTTAAAGTTATCCAGGGAGATGTTAAAAAGAAGCTGTTTGGCTTAGGAAAGTTTGATAAAATTATCATGGCACGCCCAAATTTAAAGGAGAGCTTCTTAAAATATGCTTTAAAAACAGCGAGAAAGGGAGCAATTATTTACTATTATGGATTTTGCCGTGTTGATGAAAAAAAAGGAATGCTACAGGAATTATTAGAAGAGGCAAGGCAGGAAAAAAGAAAAATTAAAATAAAAGAAGTTGTCAAAGCAGGAGACATTGCTCCTTACAAATACAGGTATAGAGTTGAGATTAAGGTTTTAGACTAATGCATAGTCTTGTATGCTTGCTTCGTCATCAACTATTGTTTCTTGATATGCTGAGTTGTCTGTTATATACTCTATTAATCTTCCGAGTGCAGGATTTCTAATTTCTTCTGCTTTTAAATCACAATTTGGGTTGTCTAATTCAGGAACTTCAAAATAAGAAAAGATATAGTCTAGATGGTTTCTTCCAAGAGTTAATGTTCCACTTTTTGTGTCCACACCCATCTCAGCTAACTCTCTTCTAAGAATAGTTTCTATAGCCTTACTTTTATTCCCTGCTCTGCTTAATGTTTCCCGGTCTTCGTCACTCATTTCAGGAGTACCTGTGTATACATCGAATTCTTCAGCATCCATCTTAATTATAAGATTTTTATTTGTTTAATCAATAAAACTCTGTTTTTAAATCTTTTTATTTGTAATTACTAAGAAGAAACTAAGGTACTCGGGCAGTGTTCGGGGAAACTTTTATAAAGACTGGTTGTTAAGACTGGTTATGTCTGAGGGAAAAAAGAAAGAAGGCTTAACAAGAAGGGGTTTTTTGAGGAACACGAGCTTAGCAGCGATAGCTTCATTTTTTTTAGGCTCTAAAACTGAAAAAGCTGTTTCTAGGAATCATAATAGCTGTGAATTTTATAATACGCATCATGAAAATGATAAATATATAACTGAATATTTGGGTGGAGAATTGTTATGTACCCAAGAGAATTGCAAGCATGTTGGAGCTAAAAGAGGCAGGATTGAAGGAGACGGACCTATTTTTTATTATTGCAATATTGGAGACGCTTTAAGAGGACAATAAATTATTGTTTTCTTTTATACAAATATTTTTAATTGCTATTTTTCTTATTTTTTATGGATGCCGGAAAAGAGAGCATGAGAGATGATAATAAAAATGGGGCAGAGCACACTAGTGCAGGCAAGCACGGATTTGGAAGCATGTTTAGGAGAGACCCTGTTTCAAAACTTGCTGAACTGCTTGATATAAAACTTGATTTTAGACAGAGTTTTGAACAAGATGTTGCTGAGCTGTCTGACCTTACTTCTAAGTCGGTTAATGGGGAAATGTTTAATAAATTTGGTGATACAATTGAGGACCAGCAACATATTCATCGGGATGAAGAAGTTGCTAAGGCTTATAAGCCATTGAAACTTAGAACAAAACCTGCTTTTGGAGTGCTGACTATGGCTTATGCAGAGGAGCATTTAAGCAGACTGTTGAGTATAATTAATTTATACACAGGAAAAGGTTTTGTTTATAGTGGGATGGTGGTTAAACTCAAGCAGCCTTTATACCCTAATGAGAGTATTGTATTTAATATTGAAAAATCTTTTAGAGCAGATAAAGAAACTGGAGGAATTAATATTAATGTATCTGGGACTAATAAAGATGGAGAGAAGGTTGTAGATATTTTAAGTTTGGGTCTTAGATATAAAAGGCATGAGCCAGGAAAAGGCAAGTTTCCTGTTTGTCCTTCAAGTGAAGAAGTTGATATGATTCATCACAGGAGAATAGACCGCGCAGGGCTTGACTCTTATTTTGAGTGTCTGGATGAGCATAAAAGGTATGAGATTCCTAGTCCTCTTGTCTCAGCAACTGCTCCTGCTGCAATTTCAAAGTTTTCCAGAGAAAAAGCCGGCGAATTAGAAGGAATTTATATGAGTGCTGTTTTTGAGTATTACAACGATGCGCGTATCGGTGATTTTAAAACTTTTATTGAATTTATGGGAACAAAGGAGAAGAGGGGATTATATAATCATACTTTCTTAACGTGGTGTTTTCAGGAAGAAATGCCAATGAAACCAATTTTCAGCGCAGAATTAGTATGCAGGTCTCCAACAAAAATAGAGTGACTTACATTTCAAATTCGATATAACTTTCAGCACCCTGAGTTTTTCTTTCAACATATTTTATTATATTTTCGACATAACTAAATCCCTTAATATCTTCGTCAGGAATGCTTATTTTGAATTTGTCTTCTAACTCCATTACTAACTCAACAGCGTCCAGTGAATCAGCATTTAAATCTGCTACCAAATTGCTATCAGAAGAAATTTTTTTGTCAGCTCAGAAATGTGCTTTTAGAATACTCATAACCTGCTCTTCTATTGTCCCTTTTGTTTCAGCCATTTTAATCTTAGTTAGCAGTAGTTTAAAAGAATTATGATATTTGAGAATATGATACTTTCAAATCTCTTTTTCCTCTTTAATTGCTACAGGAGCTTCTCCGCCGTGCCAGGTGAATTTCGGCCTTATTCTCACGGGATAGATTCTTTCGCTGTTGTCATCTAAAATGATTGCGCTTCCTTTTAAGTTAGGAAGGTCGTCAAGATACTTTCTTATGGAGTCAAAAAGATAAGTCTGCATTATGCTGTTTAATGCCTGTATATCTGGCTGCGCTGTGACTCTGTGGCTTATAACGATGTCTGACTGAGTCATGACATCTCTGTGGATTATTCCCGGCTGCTGAGTAGCCAGAACCATTGAAATTCCCGGCTGTCTTCCTTCCCTTAATAGCTGTATTAATGCGTCAGTTGCAGGAGTTTTTTCCAAGCCTATGAATTCATGAGCTTCATCTATCATCATCCACACTAATGGCACTTGCTTTTTTTCAGAATAAATTCCAAGGTTCTGGACAGCTTCAATTTCTTCTTTTTTTCTAGCGTCCATCCTTTCTGTAAATAGCTTCCTTGAAATGATTCCTATGACAAGAGCCCTTACATTAAAAGAAGCCAGGGAGGAATAACAGCTTATATCCATTATTGTTGTTTTCCCAGCTTCAAGAAGGTCTATTATCTGCGTTCCTTTTTCTCCCTTTTTAGCGAAAATTCCCCAGCTGTCAGCTGCTTCAAACAAAGCTAAGGCAGATTTTTTTATATCCTCTTTTTCACTCTGGCTTTTAATTGCATTTAAAATCTCTGAAATTTCAAAATCCCCTTTTTCTTTTAATTTAGTCAGGGTTCTTTCTATTAAAATTGAAACAGGATCAATAAATCCGAGATTAAAAGTAAGAAGCCAGTCTCCTATTTCCAGCTCGCTTGCTTTTAATGCAAACAGTTCATCTACGGGAATCTGGTTGTCCTGATATTCTCTTGCTTTTCCAGCAGGAACAAAAACCCTTACTGGAACGTTTTTTGCCTTAAGGCCCCACTCTCTTAAAAGAGCCTTGTCCTTTTCATTTTTGTATTTCATAGTCCAGAATATGCCCATTGTATCAAATATTAAAGGAGCTATGTTCTGGCTGACTTCTTTAGGCAGGGAAGATAACTCTTCTGCTATCGCAGATAATGTATACGACTTTCCTGATCCGCGTTTGCCGCTTATCAAAACTACATGGCTTCTTGCAACATCCATCCATATCAAATTAGAGAGAGAAGTGTAGTTTCCCATTTTTACATAGCCTTTTCCCAGATAAATAAGCCCTTTTTTACCGAACCTTTTTTTATCTGACTCATCTCTGCCTATAATTATATTGTATGGCATTCTTAAGACACCTACTGTTTCTTGAAGTTCAACTTCTCTTAAGTAAGTGTAATTATAAGAAGATAAGTAGATTTTTAAATTCTTTGTAAATAAAGAATTTAACTTAGCATAATAGAATTATGTTTACAACAATAGCAATTGAGATTATTATAAAATATTAATTAATATATTTTTGCGAGAGCAGTATATTGCTACAGTAGGTGAAGTTTTGCAGTTGTTACAGCAAATCAGATTTGAAATCACCAAAATATTTAAAAAGGGTATTTTCCTGCAGGTGTAATGGAAGAACAAAGTGCAGTGAAGGAAGAGAAGAAAGAAGTAAGGACAGTTTATGTTTCTAATAACAAGAATCCTTGGATGATTTATACTGCTGTTCTGGCAGTCATAGTTGTTGTCCTGGCATTTTTCTTATACAGCGGCAGGGGAGGAGTGACAGGGGATGTTATTGATAAGGATAAAGCTGCTGAAAAATTAGTTGCTTATCTTAACTCAAGGACAGGGGGAGGAGTTGAATTAGTTTCTTCTGAAGAAGACGGAAGCTTATATAAGGTAATGGTTTCTTATCAAGGTGACGAAATTCCTGTTTATGTGACAAAAGATGGAGAATATTTTGTTCAGGGAGTTGTTCCTATAACTGCTTCAGAAAGCACTCCTAATAATAGTACTCAAACAACAGAAGTTCCGAAGTCCGATAAACCTAAGGTGGAACTTTTTATATGGGGTTACTGTCCTTATGGTGTTCAGGCTCAGGGACCGTTAGCAGAAGTAGCTAAATTACTTGGCGAATATGCGGATTTTGAAGCTGTTCTTTACTATGATGGTCATGGCGCTTACGAAACTCAACAAAACAAAATACAGGCATGCATACAGGAAATTGACCCAGACAAGTACTGGAATTATGCAGCAGGTTTTGTAACAGACATTTACCCTAAATGTGGGTCTTCAAGGGATATTGATTGTGATAAAACAGAATCTATTAAATTGATGAAATCTTTGGGAATAAGTTCAACAAATGTTATGGATTGTCTTGATTCCCAAGGAGCAGATTTAATTGCTGAGCATGCTAAACGTGCAAGTGAATATGGCGTTACAGGGTCACCAACTCTGGTAATCAACGGGGTGAAAGTTAATACAGCTAGAACAGCAGAGGCATTCAAGACTGCTGTCTGCGGGGCATTTAATACAGCTCCTCAGGAATGTTCACAAACCCTGGATTCCAGTGCAGACACAGCATCAGGTAACTGTTAAAATTCTTTGTAAAAAGGTAAATTTTGAGGAGGTTAAATTGAAAATATCTGAACTTTTTGTAAGGCAAGGAAGTGTTGAAGTAGAAGGTACAATCAAAGAAATAAATGAGCCTAGAACTTTCAACAAGTTTGGCAGGGAGTTAAGGGTTGCAGATGCCATTCTTGAGGACGATTCTGGTACCATTAAATTAACTCTATGGAACGATGATATTGATAACTTTAAGACAGGGGACAGAGTAAAAATAAAAAATGGGTATGTTAATGAATTTCAGGGAGAAAAGCAGTTAACTTCAGGAAAATACGGAAAAATAGAAAAAGTTGGGAAAGGGGAAAGCATAGAAGAAAGTGAAGCCGCAGAAGAAAGTGAAGTAACAGAGGAAATCGAAGAATAGATTTTTAAACTTCTTTTTCTTTGCATTTTTATGAAAAAAAGAACAATAATCATAATCTTTCTTGTAGTTTTTCTTATAGGTATACTTTTTGCCAGGTTCAGCGGAATGGTGGTAACAAGCATTAACACCTGTTCTGATAGCGATGGTGGTAAGGATTATAATGCCAAGGGAACAGTTCAGGGTGTTTATTATCTGTTTATAAGAGAAGACTATACAGAAGAGGATTATTGTAATGGAAATAATTTAGTAGAATATTATTGTGTTGAGGAAGGAATGCATTCTTACAGGGAAAAGGAAGAGCATGTTTGTGATATTGGATGTGAAGATGGAAAATGTTTAGAAGAAGGGCTTAGAAAAATTGAAGAACAGGAACAGCCCTCTCCTTTAAAGAGTGGCTGGGAAGCTATAGTTAGTAAAATCAGGAACTTATTAAACTTCTAGCTCTTTCAGGCTGAGCTGATTCGTATTTTTCTCGGGCATCATCAACTAATTCTCCTAGACTATATTTTAAGCTCCCATTGTTTCTTGCTGAATAATCAAGGGGGTTTATTCCTACGTCAGGATTAAACTGCCTTTTTTCTCCTTCTTCTTTTATAGCTGAGATAACTGTAGGACGACTTTTTGGTTTTTCAGGATATCCAAATCTTCTTCCTATCTCATTATAGGTTAATCCACGTGCTTTTCTCAAAACATACATTCCAATTGCCCTTGCCATTCTAACATACTCTGATCTTTTATCAGACAATATTTCAAAAGCAGGAATTCCATTAGGATAATTTTCTGTTCTTATTTTTGTACTAAGAATCTCTAATAATTCTCTTGTTAAGGAGTCCATTCCAGTTAGTTCTTGTAATTTTTTTAAATCTAGGGGCTCCATTAGCACTCTAAGCCTTTCAGGATGAGCTGCTTTGTATTTTTCTAAAGCATCTTCAACTAATTTTTCTACGCTATATTTTAAGATTCCATTATCGCCATTGTTGCTTCCATTGCTTCTAGCTGAATAATCAGAAGGCTTTATTCTTCCTGCATCAGGATTAAACTGCCTCTTTTCCCCTTCTTCTCTAGTATATCCAACAACTGAATTTTTTGGTTGTCCATGGCGTCCAAATCTTCTTCCTATTTCTTCACAGCTTAATCCAAGTGCTTTTCTCAAAACATACATTCCAACTGCCCTTGCCATTGCAACATCAGGTTGTCTTTTCTTGGATAATATTTCAGAAGCAGGAACTCCATCAGGATGATTTTCTGTTCTTATTTTTATATTAAGGACTCTTAGTAGTTTTTCTGTAAAATCAGTTAGTTCTCGCAATTTTTTTAACTCTAAAGGGGCCATTAGCACTCTAAGCCTTTCAGGATGAGCTGATTTGTATTTTTCTAAAGCATCTTCAACTAATTCTTCTACACTATATTTTAAGCTTCCATTGCTTCTCGTTGAATAATCAGAAGGCTTTATTCTTCCTTCATCAGGATCAAACTGCCTTTTCCCCCCTTTTTCTTTAGTGGCGAGAATAATTGTAGTATGATTTTTTGAGTGTTTAGGATGCCCAAATCTTCTTCCTATCTCTATAGTGCCTAATTCTGGAAGTGCTTTTCTCATAACATACATTCCAACTGCCTTTGCCATTACAACATCAGGCGGCTTTTTATTGGATAATATTTCAGAAACAGAAACTCCATAAGGATGATTTTCTGTTCTTATTTTTGCATTAAGAACTCCAAATAGTTCTCTTGTAAAATAAGCTAGTTCTGCCTTTTTTTGTAAGTCCCTTGTAAAATAGGCCAGTTTAACTCTTTCTCGTGATATTCTTAACTTTCTTGGGGCTCTTTGCTCTCTATTATAATGGCATACATCCTCTAATACGCTCAGAGCTCCTGCCATGCTGTCTCTTTCGATAATAGTTAGTTTTCTTGCTAAGGTTAAACTTAGGTTTCTTTTGAGTTGTTCTAGTGATTGTTTGCATGTTTCTTCATCTGCAGTTGGAACATGCATGGTCACTTTTAATCTGTCATTTAATTTGCTATCTTTAATGTACTCAGGTGCCGGCTTTGATTTATTCCCGGTTAAATTTTGGATAAGTTTTGCCAGATTTCTTACGTATGCCCTTGAACTGGGCCTTAGGTCTTCTACAATTTCTACGTCTATTCCATCAGGAGTTTCAGTTAAAACTAATCTATTGCCTTCATCAATTGGATAACTGCTCTCTTCAGTTGTTTGAGGAGGGGTGTATTCTCTGATTATTCTTCTTGAAGTTACCCTTACAATTGCCTTACCTTTTTCTAGTTTCCTTTCTAGTTCATCTACTCTCCTTACTACTTTTAAAGTCTTTAGGACTTTATATACTTCCAGTGTTCCTGCTTCTCCTTTTACTCCTTCTATAGTTATTGTAACTGGTTCACCATACAATTCTTTCATTTTCCCTTAGTCCTTATTTTTTCTTTTTGCTAGAAATCATCTCTTATTTTTGAATTTTATATTCGTCCAGGAATCTTTCCTCGTCTTCGCTTAAATCCAGTTTTTTCCTTGCTTCTTTGTTGAGCATTAGAGGTAGAAGGAAGAAATCTTTCATTGCTCTTTTTTTTCCAATGTGCACTGCTTTTGCAAACTTGGCTGCTATTGACTTCTTTTTTGCATACTTTTGGTTCTGAAGCCATATTTTTAATATTCTCTTAGGCCTTTGGTACACTGTGAATCCTGAAATAGGCTTTGTTTTGTGAGATGCGTGTGAAATGCCTGCTGAAAGCAGGAAATTTTCATAAACTAAAAATCTCCAGTGCTGCTGCCTGTGAATTCTCCCTCTGAAAACATCTGCCTTGCTTAACGCATCATAAGCTCTTGCAAGCTCTTCCCCTTTGTACTCGTAAGGGATATTTTCTTCTATCCAGAGGAAAATCTCATCTATAGGCATTTCCAAATTGTCGTAAACCTTAAGAATTTCCGGGTCTGACTGGTTTTTGAAAACTTTTCTTAACACATGGAAAATATCCTCTTCTTTTTCTCTCTCGTGTATGTCTCCTGCCTCAATTTCAATATCCAGTGCAGTTTGCAAGTCGTTTAATGCGGCCCTTACATCTCCTCTTGATTTTGCTGCTATTTCTTTGAGAATGTCTTCTTTAACTGGCTTTTTTTCCTTTTCTGTTATTCCTTTCAGAAGTGTTAAGATTGTTGTGTAAGCCAGCTCTTTTATCTTTATTAGTTCAGCTTTTCTTCTTAAAAGATTGAATTTTTGCTGCCAGATGTTATTGGCTGTTATAATTATCGGATGAGAGGTTTTTTCAATTAAAGCCAGCAGTTCCGGAAGCCCTCCTTTATCAACAGATAACCCGTCCACTTCGTCAACTAAAATTATTTTTCCTTTTTTTCCAAATAAAGACTGCTGCTCAGTTGCAGGCTTCATAATTTCCTCAAGCTTTTCCTTGTTTCTCAAGTCAGAGGCATTTAGCTCGAAAATTTCGTAATTCAGCTCAAAAGCAAGTGCGTAGGCTAGAGAGGTTTTTCCAGTTCCTGCAGGCCCATGCAGGAGAATTGCCTTTCTTCTGGGAAAATTCCTGAAAAATGAATTTATGCTTGCTATTGCTACTTCTTGCCCTTTCACATCTGCAAAGCAGGTAGCCCTATACTTTTCACATAATGGTACCATTTTTCTTTTCCCTTTTATTATGCTTATTTTAGAGTTTATAAGAATTTATATGATATGAAATAGCAGATTATCTGGGAGGTTTACTGGAAAAAGCCCTGTTTATTTTAAGGATTCATTAATTACATTTTCAAGCCCAAATTTTTTTAGTATATCAAAATAAGCTGTTTTTTGGTTATTATTAACAGGCAATTTCCTTAAATCTTTTCCGCTAATGAATAATTTATAAAATTCATCTGCAACATTTTGCCCTATCCTCTTGGCAATTGCAATTAAACAATATATGATTTTTTCATAGCCCTCTTCAACATCGACTCTCTGGAGAGCACAAAATTCTCTTTTCTCTTTTGGATTTAATTGCATAAACTCTGTTTTTCCGTCGTTTCTAGTTGAAAAATATTTTAATTGGAACTGTTTATAAAGTCTTTCTTTTATTATATCCTCTTGCGTAGCCACATTATTTTATCTTTTTTAGATTTTATAAAAATTTATATAGCAGAATCTCTATTTAATATATAAAAAAGGCAACATGAACCAAAAACTGGCTGATATATTTTATGAAATAGCGGATATTCTTGAAATTAAGAAAGTACAATGGAAGCCAGCTGCTTACAGAAACGCGGCAAGGGCTATTGAGGGCCTTTCCGAGGCGGTTGAGGAGATTTATGAGAAAAAAGGCGAAAAAGGGCTGAAGGAGATTCCGGGGGTTGGAGAAGCTATTTCCGAGAAGATTATAGAGTGCATTAAAACCGGAAAAGTCAAACATCTTGAGGAGCTTAAAAATACAATTCCTAAGGGGCTTAATGAACTTCTGAAAGTTCCTGGCATAGGGGCTAAGAAAGCTTTAAAGCTGTATAACAATCTTGGAATTAAGTCTGTAAAAGAATTGGAGAATGCTGCCAAACAGCATAAAATAGCAGGCATAGAAACTTTTAAGGAGAAGACAGAGGAAAATATTTTAGAGGGCATTGAATTTATGAAGAAAAGCGGCAAAAGAATCTTGCTGGGAAAAGCCCTGCCTGTTGCAAGAAAAATTGTAAATGAGTTAGGAAAAGTTGAAGGAGTCAGGGAAGCAGTTGTTGGCGGAAGTCTAAGGAGAATGGAGGAGACAATAGGGGATATAGACATTCTTGTTGTTTCTGAGAAAAATGAAAAGGCAGTTGATTTTTTTACAAAAATGCCTGTTGTTAAAAGAGTTCTCGCAAAAGGGGATACGAAAGCTGCTGTTGTTACAAAAGATAATATACAAGTTGACATAAGAATCATAAAGCCAGAGTCATTTGGCTCTGCCCTGCAGTATTTTACTGGAAATAAATTACATAACATAAAATTAAGAAATATAGCAATAAAAAAAGGCTACAAATTGAGTGAATATGGTTTGTTTAAAGGGAAAAAGCAGATAGCAGGAAGAACAGAAGAAGAAGTTTATAAAAAACTTGGAATGCCGTACATCCCCGCTGAATTAAGGAATGAAAATGGCGAAATAGAAGCTGCCTTAAAGAAACAACTTCCAAGGCTTATAGGTTATAAGGATGTTAAAGGGGACTTGCATGTTCATACAAAATGGTCAGATGGGGATAACAGCATAGAAGAAATGGCTAAACAAGCTAAATCTCTTGGATACAAATATATAGCCATAACTGACCATGGCTCAGATAAAGGAATGAAAAGAGTCAATGAGAAACAGCTTATGAGGCAGATAAAAGAAATTGATAAAATTAACAGCTCAGGAATTGAAATATTGAAAGGAGTAGAAGTGGATATAAAAAGGGATGGCACTTTAAGTTTAAATGATTCTATTTTAAAGGAACTGGATGTTGTAATTGCCTCTGTACATTCTGGCTTTAAGTTTTCTGAGAAAGAGCAGACAGCAAGAATCCTGAAAGCAATGGATAGTGAATATGTAAATATTTTAGGGCATCCTACTGGAAGGCTTATACAGAAAAGAGAGCCTATTGATGTTGACTTAGAGAAAATTTATGAAAAAGCCAGAGAAAGAGGAATTGCTTTGGAGATAAACGCATCTTTTGACAGGCTTGATTTGAATGATGGGGAGGTTAGGGATGCTGTAGAAAAAGGGGTTAGGCTGGCTATAGGAACAGACGCCCATTCTATTTCTCAGTTAAGCCAGATGGAGTTAGGAATAGGTGTGGCAAGGAGAGGGTGGGCATCAAAAAAAGATGTTTTAAACTGCCTTGAGTTAAGCAAGTTAAGAAAGTGGCTGAAAAGATAGGTTTAAAAAACATGTTTCCCTAAAGAAATAGCCCTGGGAAAAGAGTTCTTTTCAAAATGGAAGAACAGAAAGTAACCAAAGAAGATTATGACTTTTTATGGAGAATTGTGTCTTTACAGCATGCTTTAGTTTCTTCTTCTGCTGACCCTGTTGTTTTAAGAACAATTAAAGAAGGAGCAGATTTTGAGATGACTGTTTATGGAGGAATGTATTACGATGTTTGTAGAAATGAAAAACTTGCAGTATCTACTGTTAGAAAGAGAATAGAACTAGAAGAATCTGACATCAGGCAGCGTTTTAAATTTCATAAAAAAGCTTTAGAGTATTTTTTAGAGATGGATAGGGCAATTATTTCAGGTGATAGGGGACTTTTTTCAGATAATTGTGAAGTGCTATGTAAGGATTCTTTAGAATATTTTGCTTTGGTCAAAGACCATAAAGAAAGATTAAGAGAATCTAGTTTTTTAGTTTATCCTTTTTGTCATCCAGGCCATTATTTTCACGTTCTAAATGGTCCTTTTGTTAAAACTTGTGATTTTAATCCCTATGAGAGTTATTTGCAGGGAACAAGTGGAGTGCAGGATATTACAGAAAAGATCCCTGATTTTAAAATAAGGCAGGATAAGCTTCCATACGTTCATCTCCCATTGAACGAACAAGAGGGGGCTGGCTTATCTGATATTAACTTTAAGAATAATCTTGCAACAAATAAGCTTCTTCTTGAAAGAGCTGGATTGGATTTAAGAGGAAATTAATCAGATTTATTAAGCCAGATTTTTTATTTTTATATGGTTAGTTTGTTTAAGTTTATTAAGAATAAGATTAATAAAACTAAATTTGGTTCGTATTGCCTTAATGGCATTCCTGAGGGATGCAAGTACTGCATTAGAGGGGAAAAATTAGTTTTGTTTGTAACTGGAAAATGTGCAACCAAGTGTTTGTACTGCCCGTTAAGTGAGTTAAGGAAGGACTCCAGCCAAACCTGGGCTAATGAAAGAGAGTGCAGAACTGTCGGGGAGGTTATAGATGAGGCTTATGAAAGTAATTCAAAAGGAGTAGGCATAACTGGTGGAGACCCTTTAGTTGTTTTAAGCAAGACACTGAAATATGCTAAAGCGTTAAAAAAAGAATTTGGCAAGAATTTTCATATTCACATTTACCTCTCAACAAAACTCGTTTCTGAGAAAAACCTGAAACAACTGTCAAAAGTGGTTGATGAAGTAAGGTTTCATCCTGTTTATTTGCTTGATATTAAAAAACAGAAAGAAGATGTTAAAAAGATAAAACTTGCTTCTAAATTTTTTAAGAGAAAGAACATTGGAATTGAAGTGCCTTTATTCCCTGACAAGAAGAAAGAGATTTTTTCTTTTATCAAAAAAGTTGAGAGATTGGTAAGCTTTGTTAATTTAAACGAGCTGGAGATAGGGGACAGCAATTTTAATTATATATTAAAAAAATATAACGTGGATAAAAATGGTTATACAGTTAAGAATTCTATTAAATCAGGGTTATGGATTTTGAAACAATGCATCAGGGAATGCATTAATCTCAAAATGCATTTATGCACAGCTGAAACAAAAAATTGGTATCAGTTTAAGAATAGACTATTAAAGCATAATGCCCTTCCTTTTGGAGAGAGGACTAAAGAAGGGACAGTTGTATATTATTCTATATTTAAGAAAGATAACCTTAAATTTGATAATCTTAAAAAGTATTTAAGAGAACAAGAGGGATTCTTTGACAAAAGGAAGAATAGGATAATAGTCAACAGACAAAATTTAGCCAAGTTTTCTAAGTCCTATAGGATAAGAAAGACAGAAGAGTACCCTACATATGACTTGATTGAAGTTGAGGAATATTTTATAAACTGATTTTTTCGCAGATAATACAGTTTTCTTTGTTTAATTTAAAGAGAGTTGCTTCTTTTTTTCCTTTTAAAAGTTTTTGATATCTGCTCCTTTCTTTCCAGTAATCTTCAGGTTTTATTCTTATTTTGAGGACGACTCTGCCAAAACCAAATTTTTTTAAAATGTTAATTGTATTGTTGAAGTTATTAGAGACAGCAACGAGTTTATAAGCTTTTGAAAATGCTCCCGCTTCTTTGTTTTTGCATAAAGCTCTTGAAGTTAATAAAAATCTGTTTTTCTCCCTTCCGAGTATTTTTGCGTTTATTAGTAGGGCGAATTCGTTTTCTATGCCTGCTTTTGTTACTGCACTGGAGACTTCATAAATAAATTTTAAAGGCTTTTCGGATATTTCTGCCCTGCTTCCTCTTTTTTCTATTCTTGCTCCAGATACATCTGCAGCTGAAATATCTGCTTTTTTTAGTCCATTAAAATAAACTGTCATTCTGTTCAGCTTATTGTTGAAGGACAGGTATTCTGCTTCAAATTCCCCAAATTTTTTTAAATCTTCTAACTGCTCAAGGTTTATCTGGGGAGGGAGTTCAATAGAAATATTTTTGGTTATTTTGGAATAGATGTCAAGAATTTTCATTATAGAGGGCTTTATTGAATGAATAATTCTTGCAGGCTCACTTTCCAGTCTTTCTGGGTCGCAGAATATTATGTCCGGCTTGAATTCAGCAATCTGTTTTGATACTTTTTCTGATAGGATATCTCCATGAACAAACTTTATTTTCTTTTCTTTATCGTTTATCTCTGCATATTTTATTTTTCTTTCATCTATTTCTACTGCAAGAACTTTCTTGCAGGTTTTTGAGAATGCTATTGATTGGGAGCCTATCCCGCAGCACAAGTCAACTATTCTATTGCAGGAGAGCCTTTTTGCCCTGTAATCCGCCACATATTTTGGGGTTGAAAAACGCAAATCCTCAAGATTAAAATACTTCATCCCAATAAATTTTGATTTAGATTCCTGAGCTCTTTTCCTTGCTTTTGCAATGCTTAAAATTTCCTTATTGGAGTATTTTTCAAATATATTTTGCATGTTTTTACAAGGAAAAGGCTGTTTTAAAGCTTTATTTCCGTTAGATATTTAAATCATGATTTGTCTATAGTTAATAAAAAGAGGTTAAAAGATGGCAAGAGTTTCAGCACCTAAAGAAATAGAGGAATTTCCTAGAAGATTGAAGATATTCCTGTGGGTAATCATTATCATGCTTATTGCGGGAACCTTAGGATTTAAGCTTATTTCTGGAGAGAACGTTAAATCTTCTTTTTATAGAACTATTAAGACACTTGCTTTTATGTTTGAAGATGAAAGCACTATATCTGAGAGACTTATGGAGATATTTCTGTCCATAGTCGGGGTTTTTCTTGTTTGGTGGGTTTTATGGAGCATTGCTGATATGGCATTAGATGGAAACCTAAGAAAATATTTAAAAATGAGGTTTTACTCGTTTAAAGTAAGTAAAATGAAAAATCACAGCATTATTGTTGGAGGAGGAAGAGTAGGAGAGGAAGTTTCCAGAGTCCTGACTCAAAAGAAGAAACCTTTTTTGGTTATAGAATCTGACCCAAAGGCTGTTGCTTCGCTGAAGAAAAAAGGATATGTTACTATTGAAGGAGACGCTTTAAATGAAGAAACCTTAAAAAGGTCAAATATTGAAAAAGCCTCTAAAATTATACTTTCTCTGCCTAAAACCGAGACAAATATACTTCTGACGCTTACAGCAAAAGAGTTAAACCCAGATATTGAAGTTCATTCAAGATGCGAAAATTCTGCTTTAGTGTCCAAGCTTAAAAGAGCCGGCGCGAAAGTTGTAACTATTCCTGAAATTATAGCAGCAGATAAGATTGCTGAGGATTTAGGGTTTTAATAAATTTTCAATCTCTTTTCAGCAGCACGCAGAATCTTTTCTAATACAGAAGAATACTTTATTTCTAAATTTGCTTCACTTCCTAAAGAAAAAGCCCTTACTAAATGGCCATCATGACACCATCCGCAATTAGGATTTGCTTCCATTAACTTTGGTTTTCCTTCTCTATCAATTCTCCAATCAAATCTCGCATAATCTCTGCATTCTAAGGTTCCAAATAAACTCACTGAATAGTCTTTAATAAGATGCTGTAAATCCTCAGCAATTTTTGGTTTGATTGAAACAAGTTTTTTCCATCCTTCTGAATCAGGATCCCATTTTGCATCTTGTCCTATAATTTTTGGCCCTTCGGTTAATAAATCTAAGTTTTCCTGTATTATTCTAACTTCAAGTTCAGGAGGATTTCCAATCATTGCTACGCTTAATTCTTCACCAGGAAGATACTCTTCAACCAAGACAACAGCTCTGTGTTTTGACTGCCTTAACTTTTCTCTAACCCATTCAATTTGTTTTGATAGCTCTTCATGACTGTTCACGACACTCGCATTATTAATAGCAAAACTGCCATCCCCATAATTTGGCTTGATAAACACGGGGAATTCAAGTTCTGGAATTGTATCTTCATTCTCTCTTAACGAAAAACCCCTTGTGACAGGGATTCCTTGATTAGAGGCAATTTTTTTTACAGCTGATTTGTCATAGCATAATCTCAAACATCTAGGACCGGCACCAGTATAAGGCAAGCCATATTTTTCAAGACATTGAGGAATATCTTGCTCTTTTAGGGGATGATTGTGAAGTCCTTCATCGCAAAAGTTAAGAACATAATCAACTGGACTTTCTCCAGTACTTTTTCTCTTTGATAGCGCCCTTAAATCTTTTAAAAGTCTAGTATGATCATCTAAATATACAACTTTATAATTATCCAATAACCCTAATGCTCTTTTAAATATGTCCACTGTTTCTAGGTCTTCTGGATTGAACCTTCCATCCTTCTTTACAGGATCAGGCAGTCTGGGGTCTCCCAAAACTACTGTAATATTTTTATTTTTCATTACATCAAAGGCAAGGATACCTCTGCCTTTAGACAGAGACCTGCGCATCCCCCCGAATTTAAACTGCTTCTAGCATTTAGTAATATTTTATAGGTTCTGAATATTTGCAATTTTTCTCTGGACGCTTTTTCTGACATTTTTTATAATCCCCCATTCTTTTTATTAAGAGACAAATATTTAAATCTTTTGATATTATAACTACTAATAAGTTACTAACCACAGAAAGAAAAATATCCCCCATATAAACAGTATCTCCGCATAGATGACTTTGATAGAGAAACCGAAAATTTAGTCTTGCAACGATTATTATTAAAATTCTATTTTTATTAAAGAAAAATTATATAATATTTCTGTTAAGCTAATTTTTGGAGGAGAGGTTGTTACGTAAAAAAGGCCCTTGATATTTCCTGTTCGGAGATACTGGACAAAAGAGATAAACTTTTAAATGTAGTAATCCAATATATAGAGTTTTTAAATAAGAGAGGTGAAAATGATAATTGGAAACTTAGTATTGTTTTTGGTATTTCTGTTTATATTAATCAAATGCGCTAGTTATGCGATTAAGTATTCTTCAAGAATTGCAAAAATCCTTAGTTTTCCCGAGTTCATTGTCAGCTTTTTTATTGTTGCTTTAATTTCAGTTCTTCCTGAAGCAACTATTTCGATTATTTCTGCTTTTCAGGGAGAGCCGGAGTTGGGGCTGGGTACTTTATTAGGCTCAAATGTAGCTGATTTAACTTTAGTTTTTGGAATAGTTGCATTATTTTCCTCCAGAGGAATAAAAGTTAAGAGCAGGATATTGAGCAACAATTTTTATTATCTTATTCTTCTTTTGTTCCCGCTTATCTTAGGGTTTGATGGCAGGTTATCTAGAGTGGATGGTATAATTCTGTTATTAGTTGGCTTATTGTTTTTTGTTAAAGTATACTTGGACAGCCATAAATTCCGCAAGAAATTCAATCATGCAAAAAAAAGACATTTTATTAAAAGCCTGTTATTTTTGATTTTGAGCATGATTATCATTTTGCTGAGTGCATTTCTGACTGTAAAGTTTGCAGTAAACTTCGCATATGAAGTAAAATTACCCTCAATATTAATAGGGTTAACTATCTTAGCTGTAGGAACCTGTCTTCCTGAATTAATATTTTCAATAAAGGCTGTAAGAAAAAACCACGACAGCCTTGCGTTAGGGGACGTGCTTGGAACTGTGATTATTGACGCAACCGTAATATTAGGTTTAGTTGCAGTAATCTCTCCTTTCAGCTATAATCCACACAACGTCTATGTGACTGGGACTGCAATGTTTCTGGCAGGGCTTCTTGTAACTGTATTTATGAAATCTGAGAAATCCATAAACAAAAGAGAGGGTTTGCTTTTGATACTCTTTTATGCTTCGTTCATTATTATAGAGTTTATTGTGAATAATGTAATGGGAATTGGATGAATGAAAAACGCTCCACCATTTTCCCCGCGATATTAGAACTAACCTTTATAATCTTCTTTTTCTTTGGTTTAGTATGAAAATAATCTCGTGGAATGTGGCAGGAATTAATGCATGTATAAAGAAAGGTTTAATAGATTTTATGAAAAAAGAAAATTCAGATATCTATTGTTTTCAAGAAGTTAAGGCTTCACATGAAAATTTCCCAAAAGAATTGAAGAATCTTGAAGGTTATAATGGATACAGTGTTTTTGCTAATAAAAAAGGGTATAGTGGTGTCTCAATACTATCAAAGATTAAGCCCTTAAAGGTAATTCAAGGATTGGGAAGAGAGGATTTTGATAGCGAAGGGAGAGTATTAACATTAGAATTTGATAAATTTTATTTAATTAATGTGTATTTTCCTCATTCGAATAGAGAACTAATTAGGTTAGGTTTCAAATTAAATTTTAATAAAGAATTTTTAGAGTTTTGTAATCAATTAGAAAAAAATAAACCTTTAATAATTGCATCAGACTTTAATGTTGCTCATAAAGAAATTGATTTAAAAAATCCAAAACAAAATAAGAAAAATGCGGGATTTACTCCACAAGAAAGAGGGTGGTTTAATTCTTTTCTTATGAATGGATTTATTGATACCTTTAGAGAATTTAACAAAGAGGGTGGAAATTATACGTGGTGGGCATATAGGAACAAAGCTAGAGAAAGGAATATTGGTTGGAGAATTGATTATTTTATAATTAGTGAAGAGTTAAGGAGTAATTTGATAAGAAGTGAAATACTAAAAGATGTTTTTGGTTCTGATCATTGTCCAATTCTTTTAGAAATTAAATGAGTAATTTAGAATTTTCCCTGCCCCGCTAATACAAACGAGGCAAGCAGGCTTTCTAATTGTATGAACTCATCGCTTCCTTCAACAATCCTAAATTCAGTATCTCCTGTTTTTTCTGTAAGCCTGACTTTTAAGGCATTTTCAATTGGAAGGTTCCATATTTCTTTTTGAATAGCCTTTATTGCATCTTGTCCTGAAATAGACTCTTTTAGCATTATATCCAATAGTTTTTCCCTTGACTTGAGGAATTCTCCTGCCAAGGCATATTCTAAGGCTATTCTTATGTCTGCTGACTTTGCAGAAGAAGAAATAGTGTTTATTAGCTCTTCTGTTATGTTGGTGCTTATAGCAGAAGTTGCCTGCATTAGGTTTATAACTCTCCTGCAATCCCCTTCGCTGGACTCGTATAAGGCTATCATTCCTGCTTCATTTACTGTAATCTTCTCTTTTTCAGATATTTCCTTAATTTTCTTAAAAATATCCTTTCGTTCCAAGAGCTTGAACCTGAATATAGCGCACCTGCTTTGAATAGGGTCGATTATTTTTGAAGAATAATTACATGATAACACAAATCTGCATGTGCTTGTGTAATTTTCCATAGTTCTTCTTAGTGCTTGTTGTGCTTCTCTTGTCAGAGCATCTGCTTCATCTAAGAATATCACTTTAAAAGGAACCTCTCCTAATGACTTAGTTCGCGCGAAATTCTTAACTTCCTGCCTCACAACATCTATCCCTCTTGTGTCAGAGGCATTTAGCTCAAGAAAGTTTTCTCTCCAGTTTTTTCCGAATAATTCTTTGACTATTACGATAGCTAAACTGCTTTTTCCAGTTCCAGCAGGCCCGGCAAGCAGCAGATGAGGGATATTTAATGAGTTTGTTAAGTTTTTGACCCTTTTTACAATTTCATCCTGGCCCAGAATGTCTTCAAATTTATTAGGCCTGTATTTTTCAGTCCATATTTCGCTTGACATTTTATTTTCCTCCTTTGAATAGAAAATTAGAGATAAAATTATCTTATAAACATTGCTATAATAGAAAATATATTTGGCAGCTTATTTGCTTCTCTGTCTATGTAATCTTCTTTTTCTCTTTTCCTTTCTAAGCCTCTTTCTCTGCCATTTCCAACGCATCTGGCGTTTTTTCTTCCATCTTCTGCTGCTTCGTTTCATGAAAAAGATAAAAGAAGGAGGTTTTTAAAGCTTGCTTTTTCCAGTTGAGCAGGTTTCAAGTTCTTCTTCTATGGAAGCCATTATTTAGTTTAGCATTTCCCTTAAAAAACCAAATTCGTTAGACAAACACTGGTTTATTGGGAGGGAGGCATCAATTCTGATTTTTGGGAATCTAATCATTTCATATAAATTTAATAAGCGATTATAAACTGATGAGATATAATTTTTATACCCTGCTAACATTTTTTCCTGCTCTCTGCTAGGGAGGTTTTCTACCCTTTTAATGTATCTTCTTTTTCTTCTTCCCCAGGATATTTCAGGAGTAATATCCAGGAAGATTATTCCTGTATTTAATTTTTCCAATAAAGAACAATAGTCATCAAAATAGGACCTTATAGGTATATGGCGCATAGATGCGTGAGATAGAGTAAAAATATTGGATTCATCAAAATAACACCTATTTTCTATTCCTTCTTGAAGCTGACTCATTCTTCTTAAGTCTAGTTCTATTGCTTCTATTTCATCTAGCCGAGTTATCGAAACTGCCCCTTTAAGTGAATATTTGCTGTTGATAATGGCTCTTCCTTCTTTAAAGAAACAAAATTCCATATCCTCGTCAAAAACAGGATTTTTTCCCTGTTCTCTTATTAGTCTTATGGCTGTTGTTTTTCCTGCTGCCTGCGGGCCCGCTATAATTAAATAACAGGATTTTCCCATAGAGATTAAAAGGAAAATATACTCTTATCTTTTTTCAATATTATTTTTATTCGGTATATTCTGCAATATTGAAAATATTTTATCCCTTAGGTTGTGAAGAAAAGTCATGAACTCGTTCCTTCTTGTTGAAGAAGGTGAGCAGAATTTACAGTACTCATCTGGAAGTTTAGCTAACGCCTTTAGTCTTTTTTCATTAGTCCATAATTCCCTGAAAGAATTTTCAAGTAAGTTTCCATAAGGTTCCACTTCGTAGTAAGTTCTGTGCCCACAGGCATAAAGATTGCAATCCGGACCAATACATGCCCAAAAATGTTGGTTGAAGCATTTTCTTCCACAGGAATAAAATGCAGAGTCATCTTCTTCTATCTCTTTTTTAGAATATTCAGATATAACTTTAAACTTCTTAGTCTGGAGTTCTTGGGATTTTTTAAGCTTGGCTGTTATACTATCAGAAATCCGGTGTATCCCTTTTGGATTTGTGAAATCAACCCTAAATCTGATTTCATCTACATTTAAATCTCTCATTAATCTGGTTGCAGGAACTATCTCATGATAATTTTTTTCTCCTATCACATAGCCAATAATGACTTTTAAATTTCTTTTTGTTTCTTCTCTTTTTTCTAGAAGTTCCCTTATGCTATCTATAGTCCTATGAAAACCAGGTTTCCCTTTCAATTTTATAAAAGTTTCTTCAGAACCGCAATCTAGGCTTAATCTCAATGTATCTGCTTCTAGTATGTAATCTAAATACTTTTTTCCGTCTAGCTCTTTATCTAACCATAAGCCATTTGTAAAAAAAATAACTTTTTTCCCAAGTTTCTTAAAAAGATGTATTGCATATAAGGAGACAGGGTTGACAAGGGGCTCTCCGGTTGTCCCGCATAATTTCACTACCTCTATTTCAAATCCGTTTTCCCTGAAACCCTCTATTTCATTTGCTATTTTATTAATCTCCTTTATCCCTATTTTGTTGGGTATTCTCTTACTAGTAAGGGCATTACCAAAACAATGTTTGCATCTTAAATTGCAAGAAGAACTTGGCTGTATTTCTACTTCATATGGCGGAACAATCTTTCCATGGAAGATAGCGTCCATTCTTTTTTGATGTTCCTGCAACAATTGCCTCTCATAGTCACAAGGAGGTTCTCCCCTGTTCAGAAAATCTCTAAACCTTTTTTGGTTTTCTTTCGGATATCCTTTTAGTTCTATAGCTCTCGCTAATACAGGTGTTCCCATTTTTATAAAAAATTAAGGCAGGTTTTGCCTGCCAGTAAAATCTAAATTTACTTTTCTAAAACAACCTCTAATTTTCCTGTCTCTATTGTCGGAGTTCTTTCTGAGCAAGTTACTATTTGTTTTGTTTCTTTAGCAAATGTTTTATTTCCTGAGTAAGCACAACCATCATTGCATATGTATGGTAAAGATGCGATAAGCGTAGCTGCTGCAATATTCCTTATTGTCTTGTAAACTTCCATTTTTTACCTCCTATAAAATTTATTTATGTCATAAGAAATGCCGTAGAGAACTTAACACTTGCCAATATTTTTTTTATTCGAGATATTTGCGAATATTAGAGAATAAGCAGGATATTCTGTATATTGAAGAAGACTTAAATGAAAGTTTCATTAGCTTTTTCTTCTAATAATACACATGTCATGAAAAATAATGTCAGGTAGTTTAGTTATCCATTAACAATATTTTTCTTATTCCATATATATTCCTATATATTCAATATTGTATATATTGAGAAAAGATTTAAATATATTCGCACATTATTTATTATGTTTAATATATCTGCAGACTCTGGGGGAATATGATAAAATGAAGAGAAGGATAATAAGGCAAGGGCATAATACTCTTACAATGACTCTGCCTTCTGAATGGGTTAAGAAGTTAAACTTGAATCCGGGAGATGAAGTAGAAGTTGCTGAAGATGCTTCTTCCTTAATTGTTGGAGGGAAACAGAATGGAAAACTAAAGACTACGAGCATTGATATAGACGGATTAAGTGTGCCAATGCTCTGGAGATTTTTCCAGTCTGCTTATAGAGAAGGTTATAATGAAATAAAGCTGGTGTATGATGCAAATAAAAAATCCTATGAGGGCGCTTATGATTATTATGCTTCTCATTTTGAATATGCAAAACTAGGAGAAAAACACCCCGAAAAGCCAGCTTTTGACATGATTTCTGAGCTAGTGAATAGGTTTATAGGTATGGCTTTGATAGATCATGGGGATGGCTATTGTATAATAAAAGAAATGGGGGAGCTTACAGCAAAGGAATTTGACAATTCTTTAAGAAGGGTTTTCCTGCTTATTCTTGAGCTGTTTGATAAAGTAATATCACTTATCCGGGAGAATAAGACGGGAGATATAAGTATTTGTAAGACTCTTCATGCAATGGACGTTAATGTTGATAGATTCATAGATTATTGCTGTAGAATTAACAATAAGATACACGACACAAGCTTCCAGAAAAACAAGCCCGCTATGTTCTCTACTCTGTTTTTGCTCGAATTATTAAGCGATGAGTTTAAGTACATTGGAAGGCATTTGGCAAAGTCAAAAAAGAAAGTAGATGAAGTAAGTTCTTTTGCAGAAACAATTAAAAAACATTTTGAAATGTACTACCACCTTTTCTATAAGTTTAACAGAGTAGATGCAATTAAATTCGGACAAAATGATTTCAGGATTTATAATGATCATTTCAAGTGGAGAGAGTCTTTGAACAAGGATGCTGACAGCATAAGAGGGCATTTAATGCAGATCAGCAAGTTTGTATTCTGCCTGATGGAATTGAGGATAGAGATGGAGTATTAAGAGCGTTTATTTTTAAAGTATTCTTTGGCTTTTTCTAATTCTTCTAGAGAGCCTATATCACACCAGAATTTATCTGTGAGATGCCCATAAACCTTGCTTTCTTTATGCAAGAAGCGCAGTACTTCCCCAAAATGATCTAAATTCTGGAATTCATGGTTTTTTATTTTTTTAATATCCTGCTTTTTAAGTAGGTAGCAGGCAGTTGAAAATATGCTGCTTATAGGTTTTTCAGGCTTTTCCTCATAAAAAATTATCTTGTTATTTTTATCCAAAATAATGTGGTTGTATTTTTTAATCAGCTCTTTGTTCTTTGTTTTTATCAAGAAAGTTGAACTTGAGTCTTTTTGATTTGACAATTTTATTAATTCGTTCAGGTTAAATTCAAATAAATTGTCAGAGGCTATTAAGAATAAGTCATCCTCTTTTATAAATTTCAAGGCAAATTTAATGTCGGAAATAGCGCCTCTCTTTTCATATTCGTAGTTTATTCCGTTGTTGAGTATTTTTATCTTAAACCTGCTGTTTTTTTTGTAACTGTCAAGCCATTCCAGGAATTCTGTATAGAAGCGATTATTGCTTGAAATGTAAATATTTTCAACATTTTCGACTTCTTTAATTTTTTCTATTATATGCTCAATTAAGAGCTTTCCATTTATCTCAATTAGGGCTTTGGGAGTGTCCCTTGTTAATGGGTAGAGTCTTGTTCCAAATCCTGCAGATAAAATTAGGGCTTGCATTTTAGGACACCTTTTTATTTACTTTCCTCTAATATATTTTTTAAAGAGGATTCTGGGTCGTATTCACGACCTTTATTTATCTCTTCCCTCCAATTGATTTTCCTAAATTCAGCAGCTATGTCGCCCGGAAACTTATCAACAACGTCTATCCCTACTATTTCATACATCGCAGGCATGTTAACCCTTGGAACAATGCTTGCAATTACTGGAGCAATACTTCTTCCAAGGGGTGAACTCTTGAATACTATGTTGACGTTTTGAATAGCCAAATTAGAAACATAGTGTTTTAGAACCCTATCTGCCAAGTGGGCAAATAATCTTATATCCTCTTCTTCTAGTTTGTGTATTTCATACTTGCCGTTAAAATGAAGATCCAGTTGATACTGCCCTTTTGGAGTCCATGGAGCTATTACTCTAACCTTCTCATCCCCATCGTCTTTATTTAATATCAGTTGTTGTTCTTCAAGTTCTTCGTAGTATAGGTTTAATCTGTTTTCAGTTACTTTTTCTTTTATCATCACTATCTCCCATCCATATTGTGTATGGATATGGGGGATTGTTTGGCCTGCTAGTCTTCCTAGATTAAGCCCTACAACCATTCTTGGCAAGTCAGTTGTCCTTAATGGTTCTTCTATGAATCTTTTCCCTAATTCAATAGTTGCTTTTAATCCATAGTATAACTCTTCTCTTCTTATATCTTCTAATTTGTAGATATGAAACTTTTTTTTCCTTATTTCTCTGTCATCGTGCCATAACATTATAACCCTCTGATCATAAGGCAGAAAAGGGTCTGCATTGGGAAAATTTGCTACTTTTCTATCTAACAAAAATTCTAATGTTGGGTTGTTCTTTAGTTTTTCAGGGTTGCATAATCTGCATTCTTCTACTCCTCCAGGGAGATCTTCATTTGGCTGCTGTCTAGGGGCATTTACTCTTTGTGCACGCCTTCTTGATAGTGCAGTAGGCCTTGGATTTAATATGTCTGTGTGATAAAAAACTCCTGCAGGATATTCATTTTCAAATAATGTTAGCATATTATCTTTAGGCATTAGAAGAACTTAATTCTTGTCCCTATTTTTCCCTACTGCCTTGTGTGATATACAAAAAATAATGAGAATAGTGATGAATATTCAAAGGAGCGATTCTTCTAATGCGCTCATGGCCTCTATTTTTGCAGAGGAGTCTGGCTCTTCAGCCTCCCTTGAAAAACATTCCCTGCCGCATGGAGTAAACTTTAATTGGCTTATTTTAAGATGCTCCTGCAGGGCAAGTTCTGCCTGGAATCTTCCAATTTGCGAATAGGTTGTCTGATGATAAGTCCCCTGAATTATTTGTCCGCTTCTGTCTTTTCCATAATGACTAGAAACAGAAAGCTCTCCTCCTAAGTCATTTATTTTAGCTTTGCCTTTTGAAGTCAGCTCCAGATAAGTTTCTATGAAGCTGTGAGGCCTTAAAACATAAGTCTTTTCTTCAGAGAAAAATGGAGCTTCTCTGTTCTCCTGTCTTTTAATCTCTATAGTTATTAAACTATTTAGGGGTTTTATGCCAAGCTTCATCCTTTCTTTTTCACTGCCTAAGTGCTCGTTAGCTTCTTTAAAGAACTCTTCAATTCTTTGGAGTTCAGATTCTCTAATTCCTATAATATGCTTCCTGTAATTCCTTTCTCCGAGAATGTCCCTTAATCTTCTGTCTCTGCTGGCAAAATACAGCATGAGCTTAAATTTTTGGTCATACTCCCCCACAACCACATCCCGCTCAAATGCCACCATTTGGTCTGGACTCTCTTCTGGCGTGTCAGAAGAATCTTCGTATCTGCTTGGAATGGGCCTCCAGGAAGTATCTTCTGCTTTCTTGCCAGATTCTCCTGTCTGGATATCAAATCTGGGAGTATTAAACCTCTTGCCGCATATGTCTCTTTGCCTGTTAGTTAAAAAAAATGTTGGTTTATTTTTTACAGCCTCCATTTTTTATCGGGACTCAACTATCGAAGTTAATTTTTGAGAATTATCTTTTCTTGTTTTAATCTCCAGGCTTGTTGGAGCAGGCTTGTGTATTCTTTCAAGTTCCGGAGTGCTTCTTATTGCTCTTATCAAGACTTGTGCAGTGCAATTAGGCTCGTTTTCGCATTCCTGGCTGTAGCTGTCTTTTCCGCATTCATGCTGCGGCAAAGGATTTCCCGAACGAATAATCCCTGGCTCTGGCTTATTTTCTGCGTAGAAAGTTATACATGTATCTTCCTCTCTAATTTCAAGACACCAATAATTTACCCATCCAATATACTTTTGTTTCATGAATAATTCAGTTAAAATTTAGCCTTAATTCTTGTCAATATTTTTCTTGTGTTCTACATGTTACCCTATTTTCACTAGTGTAAATAGTGAAAAAGTTTTAAATATAGTGAAATATTGTATATAGTATGAAACGAAGGATAATTAGACAAGGGCACAACACTCTTACAATTACTCTTCCTTCAGATTGGACAAGAAAGTTTAATTTAAATGCCGGAAGCGAGATAGACTTGATTGAAAGGGAAAATGGATTGTTTATTTCCACTGAAAAAAACGGGGAGAGCAAAAGGGCTGAGTTTGATATAACTGGAATGGATATTCCTACAATATGGAAGTATTTTATGGTAGTATATAGAGAGGGTTATGATGAAGTATTAATTAGGTTTCCTAAGGATATCAAATTAGAAACTCCTTACAAATTCCTGACTCAGCACAGGCTTGATATGAGATATGGAAAAGAAAGAGAAAAACAGACAATACTTTCTGCTTTACAGGGATTTGTAGCCAGATTTATTGGCTATGAGATAGTAGAGCATGGAAAAGACTACATTATTGTTAGGGACATGGGAGAATTGACAAGCAAGCAGTTTGATAATTCCTTAAGAAAAATCTTCCTTATTATTCAGGAGATGGCAGAAGAAACCTTAGAAGCTATAAAAGACAACGATCCCAGCATCCTGATGCAGATACACGATGTTGACGTTAACTTGGATAAGTTTCATGACTATTGCATAAGAATCTTAAATAAAACAGCAAACAAAGAAACAAGAAAATCCGCGCTTCTTTTTTCCACGCTGTACATCCTGGAGCTTGTTGGAGATGAGTTTAAGAATATTTCAACTCACATGATTTATGATACCCCTAAAACCAGGCTTAAGAATATATTAGATCTTGCAAAGTCTACAAAAGAACAGTTGGATGTTTATTATGACTTATTTTACAAGTTTGACAAAGCCAAGATAAGTAAACTTTCAGAAATTGACAGCAAAACTTATCTTAAAGTACCTGAAATGTACAAGAGAGCTACTGAAGCTGAAAAAGAAGTCTACCATCATTTAAGGATGATAGGGAAATACATAAATGCTCTTCTTGAATTAAGAATTGAGATGGAATACTGAAATATATTTTGCATATTGAAAATGCTTAAATATAAAGAAATCTAAGCAATTTTAACTAAGATGGGAAATAAATTTTATTTGGGTTTTGATATTGGCGGAAAAAGGGTAAGAGGTGTTATAGCAGACAGTGAAGGACAATTTGAAGAAAATCATGTTATTAAAGAAGACGGCGACAGGAAAAACGGCCCTTTGGGAATAAGCAGCCAACTAATAAGAATTGCTAAAAGGTGTTCTGATTTAAGAGGAATTTCTCTTGAGGATATAACTACATCAGCAATATGTTCTGCAGGTCCGCTGGACATGGAAGAATTTGACGGATGTATTAAAGATTCAACCAATATTAAGTTTCCAGAAGTTGATGATTTAAATCTAAACGAGTTGCCTGGGGGCTGGGTTTACGATGGGCATCCTTTAGTTGTTGAAGACTCTATTAAAACTACAGAAAGTGGAAAGAAGTTTAGGCATGTTTGTATTCCTTTAGTTGATCCAGTTAGTAAGGCTATTGGAAAAAAACCTATTTAGGAAATGATGTTAATATCGCAACAATAGGCATTGTTATTTTTGGTGAAGGGAAAGACTATGGAGATCCTAATGACATGAAATATACTGTAGTTGGTACTACCCATGGGGCGGGTTTTGGGGCTGGTGTCTGGACAAGAAGAGGGATTTTATGGGGAGTTGATGAAAATGCTGCTGAATGCGGGCATCTTAAGATTTTTGATAAAGGGTCGAAATGCGGCTGTCCAAATGAAGGATGTGCTGAAACTCTAGGGTCTGGAACTGGTGTAGAGAATAATGCCAGAACAAAAATAGTAATGTATAGGTTTGAGTCAGATGTTTATAAGAGAGCAAAAGAACTCGCTTTAAAGTCTGTTAGCTTGGATGAAATCAAAAAAAATCCATTTATCCCCTTAAATTTTGTTGATGCTAAATTGGTTTTTGATGTTTACAACAGCAATTCTAAAGATAGAGTAGCAAGAGAGGTTGTTGAAG
>Ga0172363_10000243_pt1 | contig 38308 bp, 34 predicted proteins | sample LakKivs2_kivu2a2_FD_114541 | JGI IMG/M metagenome (GOLD analysis project Ga0172363, IMG submission 114541) | Sediment microbial communities from Lake Kivu, Rwanda - Sediment s2_kivu2a2 | ecosystem: Environmental > Aquatic > Freshwater > Lake > Sediment | place: Rwanda: Western Province, Lake... | reverse complement strand
CGCCGATGCCGCCCAGCTTGGCGTGTCCGTAGGCATCGGTAGTGCGGTCCTGAAAGATCATCTCTTCGCCTTCGAATATGGCGCCTTCCGAGACAAGCGCCACAGCGTACTTGGAGGGGTTGCGGTTGCGGTCGTACACCAGCAGCTCAGCAAGCCGGTCGATGTTGAACTTATATTCAGGGATCACGCAGCGGTTGGCAGCCCCTGCCATGGTGGGCAGCATGGCGGTGAAGCCGGCATAGCGGCCGAACACCTCCAGCACCATGATGCGCTCATGCGAGCCGGCAATGGTGCGCAAATTGTTGGTGAGCTGGATGGTGCGTGTGACGCAGGTGCTGAAGCCAATGCAGTAATCGGTGCCGGGCACGTCATTGTCCATGGTCTTGGGAATGGCGATGATCCTCACGCCTTCCTGGTAGAGGCGCACTGCATAACTGAGGGTGTCATCACCGCCGATGGGGATCAGGTAATCGACACCCAGCCAGTCGAGGTTTTTTAGCACTTCGGAGGTCATGTCATTGACGTCGGCGGTGTACTTATCCTGCAGGTGAGTGGGGACAGTGTCTTTCTTGACCGATGAAGGGCGAGTGCGCGAGGTGTGCAGGAAAGTGCCTCCCGTACGTCCAGCGCGGTTCACCACCTCCTCGGTGAGCACCTGGTAATTGTTGCTGTTATCGGCATTCTTATCACGCACCACTTCCATGATGCCCGCCCATCCGCGCCGCAGTCCGATGACTTTGTACCCTTCGCGCAGGGCGCGCACCGTCACGGCGCGGATGGCCGGGTTTAGCCCCGGCACGTCACCACCGCCAGTAAGGATGCCGATCACCCCTTGGGTTTTCTTGATATCAGCCATAATTCATCTCCAACGAAAGCCCCGGGTGAAAAATACCCGGGAAAAATATCAAATCCAGGTAGGCTCCTGGTAAGTTCCGAACTCACCTTTCATCACACCCACGATCTCGGTCAGCGTGGCATAGGCGCGTACTGCATCCAATATAAAAGGCATGGTATTCTCGGTGCCGGCGCAGGCGATGCGCAAGCGGTCCAGGGTTTGGCCTACCCTACCAGCGTCCCGATCCTGGCGCAGCTGCCTAAGGCGCTCTACCTGGCGGGTATAGCCGGCAGGGTCCATCTCCAGCAGGGGGATGGTGAGTGGCTTATCTTCGGCATAGGCGTTCACGCCTACGATGTGACGGATACCCTCATCGATCTCACGCTGGTAGCGGTAAGCGGCGTCGGAGATTTCGGTTTGGAAGAAACCCTTTTCAATGGCGGGCAGCACCCCACCCAGCTCGTCGATGCGGCGGAAGTAATCATAAGCCTCGGCCTCGATGCGCCGGGTCTGCGCTTCGAGGAAATAGGAGCCAGCCAGCGGGTCCACGGTGTTGGCCACGCCCGATTCTTCGGCGATGACCTGTTGGGTGCGCAGGGCGATGGTGGCGGCGTGCTGCGAGGGCAGCGCCAGGGCCTCGTCCATGCTGTTGGTGTGCAATGATTGCGTGCCGCCTAACACCGCAGCCAGCGCCTGGATAGCAACGCGCACCACGTTGATCTCGGGCTGCTGGGCGGTGAGCGATACCCCAGCCGTTTGGGTGTGGAAGCGCATCAGCCACGAGCGCTCGTTCCCGGCCTTGAAGGTGTGGCGCATCTCATGTGCCCAAATGCGCCGCGCGGCGCGATACTTGGCGATCTCCTCGAAGAAGTCATTATGGGCATTGAAGAAGAAAGACAAGCGAGGGGCAAAGCTGTCAACTTCAAGGCCGCGTTTCATGGCCCAACGCACGTACTCCATGCCATCGACCAGGGTGAAGGCCAATTCCTGCGCAGCTGTGGAGCCGGCCTCTCGGATGTGGTATCCGGAGATGCTGATGGTGTTCCACTGGGGTACAGCGCTGGTGCCAAACTCGATGGTATCCACCACCAGGCGCATGGAGGGGGCGGGCGGGAAGATGTATTCTTTCTGGGCGATGTATTCCTTGAGGATGTCATTCTGGGTGGTACCGCGCAGCTGGTCGAAGCGGGCACCCTGCTTCTCAGCAGCCGCCAGGTACATGGCCCAGATGATGGCTGCCGGAGAGTTGATGGTCATGCTGGTGGAAACCTTGTCGAGGGGGATGCCGTCCAGCAAAATTTCCATATCCTTGAGCGACGACACCGCCACGCCGCACTTGCCGAATTCGCCCAGGGCTTCGGGGGCGTCGGTGTCGTGTCCCATCAGGGTTGGCAGGTCATAGGCAATGGATAGCCCGGTCTGACCCTGCTCGAGCAAGTACTTGAAGCGGGCGTTGGTCTCTTCGGCCGTGCCAAAGCCGGCGAACATGCGCATGGTCCATAGGCGACCACGGTGCATGGTGGGATGCACGCCGCGGGTGTAAGGGTATTCGCCGGGGAAGCCCAGCTCGTCCAGGTAGTCGAAACCGGGGATGTCGAGCGGGGTGTAAAGCCGCTCCACTGGCTCGGAGGAGGTGGTAATGAATGTATCCTGCCGCTCAGGTAACGAAGCAAGGGCTTTCTGCAAGCTGCCCTGCTCCCATTCCTGCCATGCCTTGCGCAACTCCTCGAGCTTTTTCTCATCATACATATGAGCTAACTCCCTTCATCCAGAAGCCTGTTGCAGTCTTCTCCAAGTAAATTGCGACGAGAATTATACCTCGCCCTATAAGCCTGATGCTATCAATTTCTAACCGTGGGGGTGAAGGGATTACCGGTCGTGCATCTCAGGCTGCCCGGCGTGATAAACTATAGCGATAGGTGCGCATAATGAACTATCTGATCGATGGGCATAACCTGATCGGCAAGCTGCCCGGTTTGGAGCTGAGCATGCTGGATGATGAGCAGGGGTTGATTGAGCTGCTCAACCGTTTCGGGCAGGGCAGCCGACACAGACTGGAGGTGTACTTCGATGGGGCACCCGCCTGGCAGGCAGGGGTACGCAGCTTCGGTAAGGTACGGGCACACTTCGTGTCAGCCAGCAGCAGCGCAGATGAAGCAATCCGCATCCAACTGGCCAGGCTGGGCAAATCAGCCTCCAATTGGGTGGTGGTGAGCTCAGACCGGAGCGTGCAGGCCGCAGCACACGAAGCCCACGCCCGCGCGCTGAGCGCCGAGGACTTCGCTAATCAAATCCAGGCAAGGAAAAATCCCACAGCAGGCGAAAAGGAAACGCCGAAAGACCAGCCGCTCAGCGAGGCTGAGGTGAATGAATGGTTGAAGGTCTTCAAGGGGCATAAGAAGAAGTAGCTTTGACCATCAGAACCAACCCTAATCAAGTTTTAATCAGAACCGGATAATTCAGGTGTATATTAGTTAAGTTGACACTTGCTCAAAACTTTTATCGGTATTGCAAGTGTCCACCACCGGGAAAGTAATCCTCCGCTCGTCCCCCCCGGGTAGGAGAAACCGGTGGCCCTCCTTAGATTGCCGGACGTGCGAGACACGTCCGGCAGCCTTTTAATAGGGAAGAGGGCTGTGGTAATGCAAGGCGCGGAGCCCTCTTCGTTGTTTGGATAAGGGTGCTATTTCCTGGATTGGGGCTGGTACGGGTTAGTACCTCCCATTGAAAGCGGGTGATACGTAGGCTCGCTGCGTGGGTGGCCGGGATGAGGAGATGTAGAGCCGGCATTGGAAGCCTGATTGAGCGATGCAGGTTGAACGGGGTGCCTGCCTGGAGCCGACACAGGTTGAGCCTGGTTCGGTCGAGGCGATTGGAAAGCTGGCTGCGTCTCGGCCTGGCTGAATAAACGATTACCTGCCACCGAGAAGGAGCCGATGATGAGCACACGGATCACCCACACCATGATGGCCACGAACACCGGAACCACCTGCAGGAGCGTTTGCTGGGAAAGCACCGAGCTCCCCAATGAAGGGTGATTGATGATAGCGATGGCTACTCCCCAGTAGGTGAGCATAGCGTTCATCGTGGCAGCCAGCAACCAGGCCCCAAACAGGTACCAGACCTCTCTGGGCTGCTCACTGCCACGCTCGGGGGTGAACAGGCGGGCGATGCCTGCGAAATCAATGCCACAGAAGGCGACCGCCAGGATGGCCGCCCAACGCACGCCTGCAAAACGCAGGTCACCCAGCAGGTCGGTGAGCGCGAAGTCGGTTGTGCTGTAGTTGAAGATCTCGAATGCCAGCAGGGCACCCAAGATGAGCAGGCCAAACAATAGACCACGCGATGGCCTGACCTTGCTAATGAGACGATTGTATTCCAGTGCTGAACTTCCCTTGTGGTTCATGTTGCCTCCTATGGACACTCAAGCTGAACTATGTTGGTTGGTAGAATTGCCCTTATTTTAGAACTAATGTTCTAATTTGTCAAGGGTGGTAATGAAGAAGTTTGTGATAAATAATGGCGAATATACCCTTGATTAATTAGAACATATGTGCTATATTCGAGAAAATCAATCGTCTGGGAGGGCATATGAACAAGGGAGCATCGTTAGTCATGCGGGGGACATTACTTGGCAGTCTGGTGGTGGGGCTGCTGGGCTGGCTGCTAGCAAAACACATCCATGTGTTGCCGCAAGAGAAAATTGCCTACGCTGCTTCTGCTGTGCAGGGAGCGGAGCAAGCGGAACAAGTGGCAGACACAGCATGCGCAGTTAGTGAGGCATACCCAGAGGCCATATTGCAGTGGTGCGAAACCATCACAACGATCGCCACCCAGGCAGAGCTGCCTCCCGACCTGATCGCGGCGGTCATATTACAAGAAAGCGGAGGGGATGCACAGGCTTATTCTTCCAGCGGGGCTGTTGGCTTGATGCAGGTGATGCCGCGTGATGGAATTGCCGCCTCCTTCGAATGCATCAACGGTCCGTGTTTCGCCAGTCGCCCGACAACCGCAGAATTGCGGGACCCCGACTACAATATCGAATACGGCACCCACATGCTGGCAGGATTGATCAGCCGGTTGGGCAGCATGCGCGAAGCCTTGAAGGCTTACGGGCCGATGGACATTGGTTACCGCTATGCAGATACCGTGCTGTCTATTTACGAGAACTATCGATAAGCAGACATTGGCAAGTGACCATCATCTTATGGGTTCTTGGCGGCCATGGGCACGAAATAGGACTTCCCCAATAGCGTGCTGACCGGCACCCCCTGGACGAGGTTCGCCTGATCAGCGCTCACTGCATAATTGGCGTTGACCAGTACACCTGCCCCAATAAAGCCAACCTTTACCACCAGAGTGGCATTGAGCATGCTCAGAGCATCCAGGGAGGAGAACACCCAAAGGATGCTATTGTCTTCCAGGCTAAAGCCTGGCGAGGCAGAAATGAATGTCGTTCCTTCTGGCAAAACGTCACTAAGCATGAGATTGGTCGCGGTGATCAAGGGATGTATATTGGTGACCGTAAAAGTATAGGTGATCAATCCTCCCGGAAAGACAAGTGCGGTTGAAGCCTGCTTACTAAGCTGCAGCATATCGAGCTTGTCGATGGGGGTGATGACCGGCTCACCTTGTAACAGCGGGACCTGGTCGCTTCGGACAGCATAATATTCGTTGGTGATGGATCCCGTGGATGTGATATTCACTCTTACGGTTAAATCTACACTTGCAGTTTGCATGACATCCAGGCTAGGGAAGCTCCAGCTGAGCACATCCCCGGTTTGGGTATAAGGAGACGTAGCAAAGATGAATGAGGAACCGGTAGGAAGCGTATCGCTCAACACCACGTTGGTGGTGGGGTCCAAGCCTGAAGAATGCGTGACGGTGAGGGTATAAGTGATAAGGTCACCGGGTAATACTGAAGATACCGAGGCCGTCTTTGATAGCTCAAGGGCATCAATGGTGCCAATCGCGGCCAGGGCGTCGATACGCCCCCAGCCATAGGTGTTGTTGGGAACGTCACCGGGTTGGTCACCACCGCAGCCTTCATTCGTCGAAATGCCCAGGGCGGATTGCTCGATGATGGTCTCGATCTGAGGAACCTGCCCGCGCAGGTTGGGATGAGCCGAAATGAGCAGGGCCACCAACCCTGCCACGTGTGGTCCGGCCATGCTGGTGCCGCTGTAACTGGCATACTCACCGCCGGGGATACAGGAGCGGACATCCACACCCGGCGCGGAGATGTCTGGTTTCATGCGACCGCTGCCATCGATGGTGACCGGTCCACGGCTGCTGAACCCGGCAATTTGATCGCTCGAATTGGTTGCCCCGACGGTAAATGATTCATCGTAAATAGCTGCGGGGGTATCTATTGAGCTGCAAAGGGAGCCTGAATTGCCCGCCGAATGGGCTGACACAATGCCGGCTGCCACCAGGTTCTGTACGGCCTCAAGCAGCACATCCGGATCGGTGCAACCCTCGCTGACCGGGCAATACCACGAGTTGTTGATCACGTCGGGAGCCATATCGGGATTGGGGTCTGTGCCATCTACGCGCGTGGGGGCCACAAACCACTGGTAGCAGTCAATGTACGTCTGCGGCGAGCCATAGCCGCCGTCATCCATGTTACGGCAGCCAATCCAACGGGCACCAGGGGCCATACCGATCTGGTTGGCGCCACCGTCATCCCCCACCATGGTACCCATGGTGTGCGTGCCGTGCCCATAAGGGTCAATGGGCACCTGAGAATGTTGGGCAGTGGCATCAAACCAGTTATAGTCATGGTTAACCTGGTCTCCATTCCAACCACGGTACTGGTCCATAATGGCGGGATGATCCCAATCATAGCCGGTATCAGCGCCACCGATGACCACACCCTGCCCGGTGAAGCCCAGGGTCCAAACATCGGGTGCCTTTACCTTGATGATATTCCATTCAATGCCTTGTGGAGCCAGAAAGGTAGATACCTGCTTAAAAGGTGCATCCAGCTTCACCGATGGGTTGGCATACAAACGAGCCACATCAGGACGCCCAGCCAGCAGCTGGATGTCGCCCAGATTACCGCGCACCCAGATGACGTTGGCGATCCAATAGGGGTGGTACTCCAGTCCCAACCGGTCAAGCTCAGCAACCAGTGGAGCCTGGGTGCGCTCAGCCAGAGAGGTGAGGGCGTGATAGACATACCAGCCTTTTTCAGACTTGGTGGGTAAATTTACGGCAGCACTGAGATCAGCCTGGCTGGACAGGGAAACCAAAAACTCTGTAACGCCCTCAGAAGCTTTCTGGAGCACCCATGGGTCAACTTTGGCGCTCCAGGAAACCGCATCGGCAGGGGCAGCAGCGCCCACCAATAACAGCGATAGGACAGACAACGCAGCCAACAAACGATAAACAGTTTTTGACATATGCATCTCCTCTACATTTTTACTAATAAGCGGATCTCCGGCAAGACAAACGGAACTGCCAGCAGGCCTCCCAGACCCAGGGATAGAACCCCTAAAAATATATCAGATACCGGCAATGGCACTCGTAAAAGGCCGAAAGCCAGCAATCCGCATGAAAGCGCCACGGGGATGGCGCGCACCAGGGTGCTGCGCGTTTCCACCACACCTGAAAATCGGCGGTTAAGCAAGTACCACAGCAATATGGCTTCACCGCTATATGCCAGGCTATTCGCCAGGGCGATGCCACCCGCACCCAGGGCAGAGCCCAACCCGATGGCCAAGACCACGAAAGTAAGCGTGGTGAACAGGGAGGTTGCCAGGGGAACAAGGGCATTCTGCTGGGCGTAAAAAGCCCGCGAGGCGACTTCTACCAGCGATTGACCGATCAGCCCCACCATATAACCGCGTGCCGCCCAGACCACCAGGTCGGTGCCGGCTGCATCGAAGCCCAGGATGCCCACGATGGGCCGCAGTCCCACCGCCACGAGAACAGCCGCCGGAAGTGTCAGTGCCAGGATGACTCGCATGGCGCGGTTCAAAGACTGGCGAAAGAGCTCCTTTTGCTCGTGGGCAACCTGCTCGGAGATGGTGGGGAGGAGCACTGTGCCAATGGCGGTGCCAATCAATGTTTCGGGCACCTGCATGAACAGCCAGCCGTAAGTGAGTGCAGAAACAGCACCGGGAGCCAGCCAGGAGGCGATGTTATCGGTGGCGATGAAAATCAACTGGATGAATAACACGGTCAGCACGCGAGGACCCATCAACACCAGCACCTTGCGCACCCCTGGGTGGTGCAGGTCGATGCGAGGCGTCCAGCGGAATTTGTACCTCACCAAACCTGGTAACTGAACCAGCAGAAATAGGGCTGCGCCGATGATGCTGCCATACACCAGGCCGTAGATACCCAGATTAAAGGATGGCAGGGTGAGCGGCCCGAGCTGATAGCCGGCCTCGGGTGCCAGGATGATCACCCCGAACAGCATCCCCAGGTCATACATGCTGGGAGCAATGGCGGGCAGTAGGAAGTGCTGGTTGGCCTGCAACCCGGCAATCACCAGGCCGCTGAGTGAAAACAGGATAGTGGCAATCAGGTCGAGGCGCATGATATTGGCCACCAACTGCTGCTGCCCAGCTGAAAACCCGGGGGTTATCACATGAGATACGAGAGGCCCAGCCAGGGCAATCATCACGATACCAACACCAGTAGTGACCAGGAATACCAGGTTGGCGATTCGGGAGAACAGGTCCCAGGCGGCCTGGCGGTCCTGCTTTTGAAGGGTTTCGGTCATTACGGGGATGAAAGCGATGGCCAGAGCGCCGCCTGAGATGAGGGCAAACAGCAGGTCAGGCAGATTATTGGCGGCGTTGAAGGCATCCAATTCAGGCGAGAGGCCAAACTGGCGGGCGATGATAACCTGACGCACGAAGCCGAGCACCTTTTCCAGCCCGAAGAAAACGGCCACGATCAGGGTCGACCTGGCAAAGCGCGACATGGGGCAAGTATAGCACGAGATGATTAACGCCTACCCCGGAACGAGAATTTTATTGCGCCTTACCCCTGGATATGGTAGAATTTCGAACGCTTGAGAGGGATTTATCCCTCAACATGGAGGGATGGCCGAGCGGCTTAAGGCGCCTGTCTTGAAAACAGGTATGGAGAAATCCATCGTGGGTTCGAATCCCTCTCCCTCCGCCTAAGGGGAGGTGCCAGAGAGGCTGATTGGGCTCGCCTGCTAAGTGAGTGCGGGGCTTATACCTCCGCCGCGGGTTCGAATCCCGCCCTCCCCGCCAGAAGATTAAATCCTCCTTCCGCTGCCTGGCACCCACAGGGGGTGTATACTCGAATCCCGTACAGTAAAATGAGAATTGGCAGTATTCCCAGGAGATGTTTTGCCAAGTAGGATGAATTACATAATTGATATGAAAAAAATTTAGTGCCCGGCTTCATTATGTTAAAATGACACCTTATGGACCCCAAAATTGCACAACGCTTCCACGATGGTATCCTTAGAGAGGCAGCCAGGCGCTATGGCATCGAACCGAGCCAGGTGCGGCTACTAGATGGCTTCGAGAGCTTCATGTACGAGTTCGAACGGTCTGATGGTGCCTTCATCCTGCGCATCGGGCACAGCCTGCGGCGTACACCCAACCTGGTGCGGGGTGAAGTGGATTGGATCAACTACCTGGCGGCGGGCGGGGTTGGAGTGGCACGGGCGATCCTATCGCAGGACGGTAACCTAGTCGAGCAGATCGACGATGGACAGGGAGGCGAGTTTATCTGTACAGGCTTCGTGCGGGCCAAGGAGGCCACGGTCACCCGGGATCAGTTAATAGATCGCTTCTTTCGTAATTATGGCCGGCTGCTGGGTGGCATGCATGCCTTGGCGAAAAAGTACATCCTCCCCAATCCGGCATGGAAGCGCCCGGATTGGGATGATCCCCTCAATCTTTGCGTCGAAGATTGGCTGCCAGACGGCGAGACCGCCATTCTCAAGCGGTATCTGCCATTGAAAGTTCACCTTCTTAGCTTACCCAGGGATAGGGATGGCTACGGTATGATCCACCAGGATGCTCACCCCGGCAACTTCTTCGTCGATAACGACCTGCGGATCACGCTGTTTGATTTCGACGACTGCATCTATGGCCATTTCATTTACGATATCGCTATGGCGCTATTCTATACTTCGATGTGGGAGAAAGACACGTCCGAGTTCACCGCTCATTTCATGCCGGCTTTCCTGGAAGGTTACCGAGAAGAGAACCGCCTGGACCTGGCCTGGCTGGCAGAGATACCCAACTTCCTCAAGCTACGAGAGATCGACCTGTATGCCCAGATCAGGTTTAGCTACGGGGATAAACCGCTCGATCCCTGGTCGGAGAGGTACATGCAGGACAGGAAAGAGAAGATCGAGGCAGGCAAGCCGTACATCGAGTATGAGTGGAGCAGGTTTAGAGATTATTTGTAAGAGTTAGGTAAGGGAATAAGGGTTAGCATCCCAGCTTAGATTTTTCGCACCCCAGGTAAGCCACCCGCCCTCCCCGCCAGAAGATTAAATCCTCCTTCCGCTGCCTGGTACCCACAGAGGGTATATATTCGAATCCCGCCCTCCCCGCCAAAAGAACAGAATCAATGGATAGCAGTTGGCTTTTCGCTGGCTGCTTTTGCTTTACCCAGATAAATAATCAGCGCCTGTCACTGATCGGCGCAGCCATTTCGCTTGTATTACTGGCCATTTACCTGCATCCACTTTATGGTAGGAGCATCGATGTATGCATTGTCCTCCTACTCGCACTGCAATAGCAAAGACGGCCCACCTGGCGCGGATCGGTTTATGAAGTTGTATCGCCAAATAGAAGCTTAGAATAACCCAATGCAAAAAAGGGAGAGGAAATAAATCACCCTCTCCCGTTATTTTGTGCCAGCTTCAAAGAGCGTTTCAGTTTTTCATCAACATTGAAAATGCTAGTAATTTATTAATTTTTACACTTCAGGACCCAGCTGTAGGTCACCTATCCATGTTTCAGACCGCAAGCACAATATCAGTAAGTTGGGCTAAATAAGCTTACAAGGAGCAAAGCGAGTTGCATATTGATTTTGGGTAATATTGACTGGAATGCCGGAATTTTCGAGTTTTTTTCTATTATCGCGGTTTTCCATGCAATAACACAACCCGATGCACCTGTTTTTAGGTTTCCTGTTCACCATATTGCCAGCACCGGGCTGGATTGATTCCGTTCCTTAGGCCATTCATCCTGGATCCTGGATTCCCTCAACTTCAGTACAGGGCGAAACTCAGTTCAGCAACCCATAAGCTTCTTTAGGGCTTGCCTCACGCCGATGGTCTGCGGGCAATGACCATCCAACTTTTTATTATTTTTCTTTCTTACAGTTCATAAGGCTATAACATTTGTTATAGATTTCCTCCGACAATTGTAATGATCATGCCACTGGAAAAACATTCTTATTGCTATACGGCTATTCCATCAGATCGCCGATGTGCCAGGCCGCGATTTTTTGTATCATGAGAATGCATCCATAAAAAAATTGAAAAGGAGAGTGCACCATGAAACACATAAAAATCGTTCGATCGTTACGAAAAATCTGGAAAAATTGTGATAAATTTAACTCAAGCAAGGAGAATATCATGAAGAGCAACAGAATAGCTTTGTTGGTCCTCCTGCTGGCCGCGGTACTGATCCTGGCTGGATGCATACCGGCAGCCGCAGGAACAATCGATCAGCTTGATCCCACCTCCAGCACGCCTGGAGAAACGGCTCCCTTGCCCGCAGTGCAGCTACCCGCAGATACCCCTGTCTCCCCATCTGACGGGGCAGCCTCACCGGAAGAGGTGGCCTTGGGATTCTTCAGCGCCTATGTTGAGGCCAGCCAGACGAGGCGACCTGCACTCGATGATCCTGAGCTCGATGCGCAAAAATATCTGAGCGAGGACTACCTGCTCCAGGTGGCGGAAATCAAAGCCGGGTTTGAAGGTGCGGGTTTCGACCCCATCCTGCAAGCCCAGGCGATCCCGCCCGAGCCCATCGAGGTCAAGGATTCTCAGGTGGATGGCGACCAGGCGACCGTCACGCTGCAGTTCGGCCGCACCGTTCTGGAACAACCCTGGGAGCGCACCGTTTCGCTGGAAAAGATTGACGGCGAGTGGAAGCTGGTGCCCGACCGGCTGGAGGGCGGCGCCCTGGATCCACAGGCCTCGGTACAGGCTTTTTACGATTGGTACCTGGCCTATATCGGGACAGGCGAGCAGTTCCGCAACCCATTAGCCGAGCAGGCCTACCGGGCCGCTTCCTACCTGGCTCCTGGGATGGTCCAGAAAGTGGACCGCATGCTAGAAGACGGCCTGCCCTACGATCCATTCCTGTGCGCCCAGGATATCCCGGCGGAATTCACACCCCTGGCAAGCTTCTACAACGGCGCACGCCCGGTGGTGGTGATGAGCAGCAGTTTTACGGGTCATTACCTGGTGGCCGATCTATCCCGCCTCAACTTCAACCAGTGGGCCATCAATAACATCACTTGTGGCAGCGACCCCGCCGGCTATGTCAAGGCATTCTACACCTGGGCATTGGACTATGCCCTGGGGAGCGGCGAGTTCCATAACCCACTCATGGAGAACGCTTACTAGGGCAGTGGTTTCTTGAGCGAGGGCTTTGTGGCCCAGCTGGACAGCCTGGCAGGCTCCGGCGAACCCGTCATGGCCGATCCGGTATTCCTGGCGCAAGACTTCCCGCTGGCCTTCAACACCCAAGCCTGCACGGATGAAAACTGTGCGCTGGTCAACATGCAGTATAACGATGCCTTGACCCGCCAGCTGAGGGTGGACCTGGCCCAGGAAAATGGCGCCCTGCGGATTGCCGGGGTGAGCCACCCTGCACGCCTGGAAAGCCAGCAGCCGGCCCAGGAACTTCCCGGCATCGATTACTGGATGCCCTTCATCGACGAGGCCTACGGGTTCGCCCTGAGTGTCCCGGCTGGATGGCAGGTGAAGACTTCACCCGTGACCGACCTGCACAGCCCACAGGACTACCCGGTGATGCGCAGCGCCAGCTTCATCGCTCCGGTCGCAGGCAGCCAGGAGGTACCCTTCCGGGTGGAGGTGATGGTCGGGGACGCCGAAATCCTGGCCTACTCCTTCCCCGCCGATCAGAAAATCGAGGACAGGGATCTGAATGGCTACAGCGCGGCCGTATATCGCAGCGAGCCCGGCATGCTCTCCTACGTCCTGCAGCACCCAGCCAGGGAGAATGTATGGGTGGTCATCAGCGACCCGGTGACTCAATTCCCAGGCCGCGAGGAGCTATCTGCGGCAACGGGAGAAGCTTTCGAAGTGATGCTCTCGACGGTCACCTTCGGCGAGTAACCTGGATTAACAATGGAAAAGGCGCTTATTTGCAACGATAGTTACGCAAGTAAGCGCCTTCCTCATGGAATATTTTGCCCTGGAAAGGCCATTATAGTCAAAAAGACAGATCTACCATGAAGAGATTAACCATCCATTTCATCCAGGTGATTGCCCATTCACAAAGGTTATTTAAAACTATCTACCGGGCCCGACAGCTGAAGGTCGTGCTCGGCGTTTTTATCGCCCTGGTGCTCATGTTATGCTGGCAGGGCGGCGCTGCCGCCCAGGAAGGACAGCTGCGCTTCGACCGCCTGACGGTTGAGGACGGCCTTTCACAAAACACGGTGCATGCCATCCTGCAGGATCGGATGGGTTTTATGTGGTTCGCCACTGAGGATGGCCTGAACAGGTATGATGGCTATGAGTTTACAGTATACCGGCACAATCTGGACGATCCTGATTCCCTGTCGAGCAGCGACGTCTATGCCGTGTTGGAAGACCAGCTAGGCAGGTTTTGGGTCGGGACAGGTGCAGGGCTGGACCGCCTGGATCGTGATACTGGCCGCTTTATCCACTATAGCGGCGAAAATGGCATCCCATCCAGCAGCATCCAGACCCTGGCTGAAGATGGAGCAGGGCGTTTGTGGGTCGGAACCCAGCAGCAAGGCCTGTGGATCCTTGAGCCTGATAGCGGCGGCCTTCAGCAGTTTCGCAATCTTCCGGATGAACCTGGCTCACTGGCAAGCGATGCCATCTATGACATCCTACGCGACCAGTCTGGCGCGATGTGGGTGGCTACGGACGAAGGGTTGGAACGGTTTGACCCGCAGGGCAGCCTGCTCCATCATTACCGAAACCAAATTACGGACCCAAACTCCCCCAGCAGCAACCGCGTGCAAGCACTGTGGGAGGATAGAGGCGGGAATTTATGGGTAGGCACGGATGGCGGGGGCCTTAATCAGTTAAACCCACAAATCGGGCTGTTTACCTTTTACCTGCATTCCAATATTGACCCCTACAGCCTGGGTGATAACCAGGTGCGGGATATCCTTGAAGATGATGAAGGGGCACTGTGGGTTGCCACCCAGCGAGGCCTCGACCGCTTCGACCGGGAAAGTGGGCGTTTTACGCATTATCTTGCCAACCCCAAAGACCCCTCCAGCCTGAGCGCCAGCACGATCCTGTCGCTGTACCAGGACCGCTCAGGGGTGGTGTGGATCGGCACGCATGGCGGTGGTGTGAGCCAGTATAAACCCAGCGCCCACAAATTCAAGCTTTACCAGGCTGACGCGTTCTCTACGACTGGCTTGAGCGGCAATTCGATCAGCGCGATATTGGAAGATGGGTCAGGTAACCTTTGGGTTGGCACCGCTGAAGCGGGCTTGAACATGCTGAGGCGGGAGAGTGGTGAGTGGATGGCATACCGGCGAGACGCATCCGAGCCAGGTGGTTTAAGCAGCGACAATATCTCTGCCCTGGCGCAAGACCGTGACAGCAGCCTGTGGATTGGCACCGCCGGTGGAGGCTTGAATCGCCTGGATCCCGAAACGGAAGTTATCTCCGTGTATCGCACCCAATACGGGGAGGCGAATAGCTTGAGCTCAAATGTGATCTCCAGCCTGCTCATCGATCAATCGGCTACACTATGGATAGGCACGTTGGATACGGGTCTCAACCGGCTGGATGACGACGGCCAGACCTTCACCCGCTACCGCCACGATCCACAGGATGCTGATAGCTTGAGCGATGATGGGGTAACGGTGATGCTGGAAGCTGCGGATGGAGGCCTGTGGGTGGGTACGTTTGGGGGCGGGTTGAACTATTTTGATCCAGCCTCCGAGACATTTCTCCACTACCGGCACGAGCCAGAAAACCCAACCAGCCTGAGCAGCGACCGGGTGTACAGCCTGGCCGAATCTTCAGCGGGTGTGCTGTGGGTTGGAACGCAGGCGGGATTAAATCGTTTTGATGTTAAAGAAGGAACTTTCAGCCACATCACCAGCCTGGATGGCCTGCCCAGCGATATCATCTGTGGGGCCCTGGTTGATGCGCGGGGAGAGTTATGGATCAGCACAACCAATGGATTGGCGCATTTCAATCCGCACAACGGCGCGATCCGGACCTACACCACTGAGGATGGGCTGCAAAGCCGGGAATTTAATCCCGGCGCGTATTTTATAAGCAGCCGTGGAGAGATGTTCTTTGGCGGTGTGCTGGGGCTCAACGCTTTCTTTCCGGAACAAGTGCTCAACCAGCTTACTCCGCCACCCATTGTAATCACCGCTTTCAAGATACAAAACCAGACCATATTGAAGGATTTTATAGGGCAGGAGACCATCGAGCTTTCTTACCAGGACGATTTCATCTCCTTTGAATTTACCGCACTGGATTTTAACGCGCCACCCGAGAACCGATATGCTTATCAACTAGAAGGTTTCGACGAGCAGTGGGTCGACGCCGGGACGCGCAACTATGCCAGCTACACCAACCTGCCGGGGGGCAGTTATACCTTCCGCATCAAGGCCGCCAACAGCGACGGCACCTGGAACGAGGCAGGCCTGGCGGTTGCAATCCATGTCAGGCCGCCGCTGTGGGAGAGGACCTGGTTCTGGGTGGCGACGCTCTTGGTTGTCAGCGCGGCTTCCTTCACAGGCTATCGCTGGCGGTTGCACAGCATCCAGCGGCGAAACCTGGAGCTGGAGCAGAAAGTTGCCGATCTCAGCCAGCAGGTTCAAGAAACAGCTGTGCTGGCAGAACGCAACCGCCTGGCGCGCAACCTGCACGACTCGATCACACAGTCGATCTACAGCCTGACCCTGTTGACGGAGGCCGGGTTACGCATGATCGAGGCAGGCAAGTTGGACGAGCTGCGGGAGAATCAGGGGCGCCTGGGCGAGATTGCCCATCGAGCCTTGCAAGAGATGAGACTGATGGTTTATGAGCTGCGCCCGCTGGCATTGGAGCACACCGGCCTGGTTGGCGCAGTGGAGCGGCGCCTGGAGGCTGTCGAGCGACGGGCGGGTGTACAGGCGCGATTGATTGTTGAAGGGGAGCTAAAGATTTCCCAACAGGATGAAGAAGAACTGTATTACCTGGCGCAGGAAGCACTGAATAATGCCCTAAAACATGCCGGTGCCTGCTCGGTGAAGGTGCATTTGCAAGCATCGGATGGATTTGTATTCCTGGAGGTACAGGATGATGGGCATGGGTTCGACCCCAAGTTTATAAAACAGCGCGAGGGATTGGGGCTGACCAGCATGCGAGAGCGAGCAGAAAAGATTGGCGGGAGATTAGTGATCGAATCCGCTCCAGGATCAGGGACTCGCATCCAATTCAGCAATTTTCCCAAGTGACAGGTGCTATTCGTGGTAAATTTGAAGGCAAGGAAGGAATGATGAAGATGGCCGATACAATCCGTATCTTGATTGCCGACGACCACGCGGTGATCCGTGAGGGGCTGAGGGCGCTGATCCGCATGGAGCCGGGGATGAAACTGGCCGGTGAAGCGGAGGATGGGGAGCAGGCGATCGCCCTGGCAAGCAAGCTGAAGCCAGACGTCATGCTGCTGGATATGCTGATGCCGGGAAAGAGCGGGTTGGAGGTGATCGAAGCCATCCGGCAGGAGGAGACCACCATCCGCATCCTGGTGCTGACCAGTTTTTCGGATGACGAGATGGTCTTTCCGGCCATCAAGACCGGGGCAGATGGGTACCTGTTGAAAAACACGCCGCCCAGGGTGCTGCTGCAGGCCATTCGAGATGTGCACGCCGGCTACCCATCCATGTCGCCCAGCATCGCCGCCAAGCTGATGCGCGAGCTCCAGCGCCCCCCCGACCTGCCACCTACCGAAGAGCCACTGACGGAGAGGGAAGTGGATGTGCTGCGCCTGCTAGCACAGGGGTTTTCTAACGCCGAGATTGGCGAGAAACTGGTGGTCAGCGAGGGCACGGTGCGCACCCATGTGAGTAATATACTAAGTAAGCTACACCTGGCCAATCGCACCCAGGCAGCTTTGTACGCCCTGCGCGAAGGGCTGGCCTCTTTATGAAACGCCATTCCTCTGATGCCAGCTCAGGTGATGGATCCCTTTCCTGCAGGTACAACCCGAATATCCTGCATCCAAATCTTGCTTATACACCTTCCCCCTGGCAGCAGCTACCCTCCTGCCCCCTCTCCCTTCACTAATTCTCGCTTTGCCCTTCGATCTACTCTTCTCCGCTGCCCGGCATGTTCCTCACCACCCCCTTTGCCCAGGCATATACCGCGGCCTGCGTGCGGTCGGCGAGATGAAGCTTGCTCAGGATGCTGCCGACGTGACTCTTAACCGTCGATTCGCCGATCACCAGCCGCTCGGCGATCTCCTGGTTGCTGGCGCCGGTGGCGACCAGACGCAGGACTTCCAGCTCGCGATCGCTCAACACCGAGAAGGGGTTGGTTTCATCGTCCTGGCGATCGCCCCCCTGCATGTCCTGCACGATGCGGGCAGCGACGCGCGAATCCAGCACTGCCTCCCCCCTGGCTGCTTTTCGGATGGCAGCGGCGATCTCGCCCGGGCGGGCGTCCTTGAGCAAGTAGGAGAGGGCACCAGCGCGGATGGCGGGGAAGATGTGCTGATCCTCATGGAAGGAGGTGAAGATGATAATATGGGTAGCCGGGCTGGCTATGCGTAACTGGCGGGTCAGCTCGACACCGTCCAGATCGGGGAGCAGCAGGTCCACCAGGGCCACATCCGGCTTTAGCTCCGCAGCCAGCTGAATGGCATCCCTCCCTCGCTCGGCAGCGCCAACCACTTGCATGTCTTGGAAAGTCTCTAAAAAGGTGCGCACCCCCTGCAGGACGACGGCATGGTCATCGACCAGCAGCAGGCGGATTTTTTCAGCGGGTTCCATTAACCTATTCCTGGATGCAACGGTGCATCACCTTCTTGCGCACTTATTTCTTTCGGTGGATCGCTGGCACCCTCAGCCAGGCCGTGAATCTCCTGGCGGCTTTCAACCTGCTCCCATGGTATCCAGGCGCGGATCCGGGTGCCCTGGCTGGGTTGGCTTTCGATCGAGATGCGCCCACCCAGGTTTTCAATGCGCCAGCGCATGCTGTGCAGGCCAAAACCCTCCTCCGACAGGGCGCCGGGTGAGAAGCCTAGGCCGTTATCCTGGATCGACAGGCAGGCTTCCCCGGCCTGCTTGCTCATGAGGATATCGACTAGGCTCGCCTGGCTGTGCCGGGCGACATTGGCCAGCGCTTCCTGGACGAAGCGAAACAGCTCTTGCTCAACAGCCGCATCCGGGGTCCAGGATACCTCGGACTGAAACCGGGCCTCGATGCGGTTGATGCGGGACCAGCTGGCGCAATAATCTTGCAGGGATTGGACCAGGCTTCCCGGCTGGAGCTTTGCCGGGCGCAGCTCGAAGATGACGGCATTCAGCTCCTGCTGGGCTGCATGGGCCAGGTTTCCGGCTTCCGTCAGGCTGGCCAGGGCAGCCGCTAGATCCATTTGAAGGAGAGCTTTGGCCGCTTCGACTTGATAGGATGCGGCGGTGATCTGTTGCTTGACCGAATCGTGCAGATCGCGGGCCAGCTGGTTGCGCTCCTCCAGGGCGGCCAGCTCCTGGCGCATGTGCAACAAGTGCTCGAGCTCCTGGGCCATGGCGTTGAGCTCCCTCCCAAAATAGCCGATCTCATCCTGGACCTCATCCTGTACGCTGGCCGTGAAGTCGCCCCGCTGCCATGCCCGCGTGGCTTGGCGCAGGTTCGCCAGGCGCAGGTCCAGCCAGCGGGCGTTGAGGTAGCCGAAGAAGGCGTTGACCAGCAGGGCCGGGATGACCAGGATCAGCAGGCTGGGTAGGATCACCCGCAGGGCAGGCAGGACCTGCCCCATAAGGATCTCTCCCCAGGTGGAGGCGGGGTCGGCGCGCTGCAAGTAGATCGTGCCGGCCACCAACCCCCACCATGCCAACAGGAACAGCGCCGCCAGCGTGGCCAGGCTGTAGGTCAGCGTCAGGTACCAGCGCAGGCGGCGGAAATGGGCCAGCAGGGGGATACTTTCCCGCAGGGATGTCATGGCAGGGCGGTGATCCATGGCTGGACCGTGATCTGCATCGCAGGACCTCGTGAGGAGATCGTATTGACTGGCAGCAGGAAAAAGAGCAGACCGCACACAGCCAGTATGGCCAGGGCAATTCCAATCCAGCCCAGGATGATGCCGGCCTTGGCGTAACCTTCACCGCGATACTGCACGGGCTGCTTGCGGATCTCACTGCGGGCGATGTATCCGGTGACGATGCCGGCGATCGATCCAATCAGAGGTAAGATAGGGAGCATTCCTAAGATAGAGAGCACCAGGCTGGCGATGGCCAGGAAATGCGTCTGGGGCTGGGTCTGGTACAGGGGAGAGCGTTGTTGTTCAGGAGCGTTCATGGGTAATCCTTTCTGTGTATTGTAACCGTTTATCTGTTGATTTAGTTTATATGCCCCGATGATACCGGCTCACGCCATATCCCGCATCCCTCCCCAGGGCGATTCCGCCTCCCCCTCAGGGTGGAATATTAATCAGTTACAAACCTCTTTTCTTCATCCTGTAAACTTTCCATCCTCCTACCTGGTAGTAAGAGTCGATGGTCTTCAGAAGCCAGGCGGGATGATCTCTGCGGAGTGCCCTGCAGCGCCATTCATAGAGCGATCAGGTAGAAAACCGCTGACTTTCGATCATTAAAATATTGTTAACAATAATTAATGCTCATTTACTTAACGCTTAAGAATATTTTCACATTATTTATCGTATTTGTATAGAAAGATGATATCGTGGAGCGATCCATCGATATCAGATACCAAAAAAGACTTTCATACAAAGTGGTGTTTTTCAGAAGGGAGTTAGAGAAATGGACACTACTATCAAATCAACGAAAACTGCTGAGCCAACGAGTACCGCGGCAGGTGAACGGACGCTACGCCGAGAAATCAACCTGCCAGGCTTGTTATTCGCCTCATTAGGCGGCATCATCGGATCGGGCTGGCTATTTGGAGCGCTGTACTCCGCCCAGACCGCCGGCCCGGCCGCTTTGGTCTCGTGGGTGATCGGCGGATTGGCTGTTTTAGTCTTGGCATTGATCTATGCGGAGCTCAGCTCTGCCCTCCCGCTTTCAGGCGGGGTAGCGCGCTTTCCGCACATCACTCACGGCAGCCTGGTGGGATATTCTATCGGCTGGGTTGTTTTTCTTGGATATATTGCCGTTGCACCGATCGAAGTCGAAGCCGCGCTCACATATGCCACGAACTACATCCCCTGGTTGACCCATACAGTCAATGGGGTGGCGGTGCTGACGGGGCCTGGCTATGGCATAGCCGCAGCACTGCTGCTGCTTTTTGTTGTACTTAACCTGTTGGGGGTCAAATACATGGCTAACACCAATACGGGCATCGGCATCTGGAAACTGGTCATCCCTACACTGACCTTCATCGTCATTCTATCTGTTGCTTTCCATCCCAGCAACCTGACGGCTTTTGGCGGTTTCATGCCATACGGCCTGAAAGGCGTTCTAAGCGCCATCTCTACCTCGGGGATCGTCTTTTCTTACCTGGGGTTCCGCCAAGCGGTCGAACTGGCTGGCGAGGGGAAAAACCCCCAGAGGAACATACCCATTGCCGTTATCAGCGCGGTGCTGATCGGAATCGTGCTGTATGCATTCCTGCAACTGGCCCTGTTGGGCGCACTTTCACCCTCAACCCTGGCAAACGGGTGGTCTAAACTCACCTTTACGGGTGCTTTCGGGCCTTTCGCCGGTTTGGCCACTACCTTAGGGATAAGCTGGCTGGCTATCTTGCTGTACATCGACTCGGTCGTTTCGCCGGGCGGCACCGGATTGATCTATATCTCCTCCACATCACGCTTGATCTACGCATTGTCGAAAAACCGCTACTTCCCTAAAGTACTAACCAGCTTAAGTGAACGCGGCGTGCCTATCTGGAGCATCCTCGTATCCTTCATCCTGGGATTGCTCGTTTTCTTACCCTTCTCAGGATGGCAATTGCTGGTTGGGTTTATTACCTCGGCGGTGGTCCTTTCTTATGGGATTGGACCTATCGTGTTAATGTCGTTGCGGAAACAGCAACCCGACATGACGCGCCCGTTCCGGCTGGGATGGGCTGCTTTCTGGGCACCTATTGCCTTCATCATTTCAAACCTGATCGTCTACTGGACCGGCTGGCAGACCGATTGGAAGCTTTTCGTTGCCATCCTGCTGGGTTATGTGGTGGTTGCGGTAATCTATGGACTGACGCCCAGCGCTGACCGTCCTAAGTTGAACCTGAGCAATGGCTGGTGGATCATTGTCTATTTCGCCGGCCTGGCGGTCATATCTTACCTGGGCAGCTTCGGCGGTGGGCGGGGTATTCTTCCCTTCGGCATCGATATGTTGGTTGTAGCCGCGTGGAGTCTGATTATCTATTTCTGGGGCATCGGCGAGCGCCTGGCTGTTACAGAAGTACCGGAAGAAGTACTGGAAGAAAAATCTGCTAAATCCTTGCAGGGTGCGCAAGCAGCAGATTGAAATATACTTTAAACCTAATAATAAAGAGGTGCGCTAGTCGGTACGCACCTCTTTATTAATCACACGGTCATGTAGTATCTAATTTCAGCTATTATCAGCGGAGAATGTCGAATCGACACGAATAAATACTTTTCTAAAGCAATTTACGATGTAAAGTAAAATTAGCGGTAGATAATGAACCATAAAGTCTCAAAAGTAATATGGACCCTTGAAGAAGACCCCACAGCCTGGTCGTCCTGGGCAGAGAGTATGGCCGAGGCGGCTGCCTCGCCCTTGATGCAAGAGCTGCTTGAAGAACACAAAACCACGCAGCCGGGTTGGGCTCTAGACCTGGGTTGTGGCACCGGGCGTGCTTTCTTGCCCCTGGCAAAAGCGGGTTATAGGGTTATTGGTGTAGATCCCACTCCCAGATGTGTTCAAATCTGCCGGCAACGCGCCAGGCAGGCCAAAATCAGCGCTTACCCCTTGCGGGCATCGGCAGCACATTTACCAATCCCGATAAAAGCGATCGATTTTGTATTGGCAATCAGCTGCCTGTTCCATCTTGGCCCGCTGGAGCTGACCGGCGCCATCCGGGAAATTTACCGGGTACTGTTGCCAAAGGGCACGGCTATTTTGCACTTCCTCGACCTGGAAGATTGGCGGCGCACCCTCGCCGAGCACATACAACCCGAACAAGTCCCCTATCCTGGTTACCAGGCAGTGGTGACATGTTTTTGCAGCCCTGAGAAGGTAGGGGAATGGATCGCCCAGGCAGGATTGATGCTCGAGAAGCTGGAATTACGATCTAATGTAACTGATCGCGGTGAGCAGCGTAACTGGCTGGCGTACTGTACCAAATTGGGATGGTAAGATTGCCGCCTCGTTTCAAATCCAGATCATCCAGAAGCTGGGCGAAGAAACTGAAAAAGGTAGCAGTTGAAGATAACTATTCCGAGAGCAAAGCCTTTATATTTTATGGTTTCTCATGTCGTTTCTTCACGGATCGATTCCTGCCAACAGAGTCACAGCAACGCAGGTGAGATAAGAAACGCGTATAATAACGGGATACTGCGCAAAGGATATAACAGGAGGTAAACATGAGCTATATCCCAGAGCAGACCCGCTATGACGGCATGCGCTATAACCGCTGCGGTAGGAGCGGGCTCAAGCTGCCTGCGATTTCACTGGGCTTATGGCATAACTTCGGCGGTGTGGACGTGCTCGAGAACTGCCGGGCGATGCTCAGGCGTGCGTTCGACCTGGGCATCACGCACTTCGACCTGGCTAATAATTACGGCCCGCCCTATGGATCGGCAGAGGAGACCTTCGGGCAGATCTTCCGCAATGATTTTCTCCCTTTCCGGGATGAGCTGGTAATCTCATCCAAGGCCGGCTGGGACATGTGGCCAGGGCCATATGGCAATTTCGGCTCCCGCAAGTACCTGGTGGCCAGCCTGGACCAATCCCTCAAGCGCATGGGGCTGGAATACGTGGACATCTTCTACCACCACCGCCCAGACCCCGAAACTCCCCTGGAGGAAACCATGGGAGCGCTGGACCACATCGTGCGCAGCGGCAGGGCGCTATATGCGGGCATCTCGATGTACCCGCCCGAGCTCACCCGGCAAGCCGCCAAAATTTTACGCGAGCTGGGCACCCCGTGCCTGATCCACCAGCCTAATTACAGCATGTTCGACCGCTGGATCGAAGATGGCCTACTGGATGTGCTGGCTGAAGAAGGCATCGGCTGTATCGTCTTTTCTCCACTGGCGCAGGGCATGCTGACCAACCGTTACCTGGGGGGTGTCCCGGCTGACTCGCGGGCCGCGAAACCGAACACCTTCCTGAGCCAGAAAGATATCACGGAAAGCAAGCTATCGAAAGTGCGCAAGCTGAATGAGCTAGCCCAGCAACGCGGCCAGAGCATGGCGCAGCTTGCCCTGGCCTGGGTACTGCGCCAGCCAGCAGTAACCTCAGCATTGATCGGTGCCAGTAAAGCGGCTCAGATTGAGGATGCTGTAGCGACCTTGCATAACATGGGTTACTCCCAGGAAGAGCTGACCCAAATTGACCAAATCCTGGCAGCATAAGAAACCAACTTGACCCTGCAACGGGAAGCACAACCATGACCAGCATTACTGCCACACAACCTACCGCTCGACTGCGTTGGTATGACTTTCTCTTTATCAACCTGTTCTGGCTCGGGCTGAATGTGCGCAATACAGCGGTTGGCTCTCTTTTCATACCCTACCTGGTGGCATTATTTGCCCCTGCCGATTGGAAAAACACTGCCCTATCTGCCATGAGCACAGCGGGGCTGGTCATCGCCATGGTCGTCCAGCCGCTGGCAGGCCTGGCCAGCGACCGCTCCACATCGCGCTTTGGCAGGCGCCGGCCGTTCATCATCGTGGGATCGATGCTCGACCTGGTGTTCCTGGTGGCTATCGGTATTTCATTCAATTACTGGTCACTGTTAGTGGCGGTGCTGCTGATCCAGTTATCAGCCAACATCTCGCATGGCCCATTGCAGGGCATCATCCCCGACCTGGTGCCCGAAGACCAGCGCGGCAGAGCATCATCCATCAAGGCTCTGTTCGAGCTGCTGCCCATCTTCGTGGTGGGGATAAGCATTGCCAAGATGGTGGGGGAAGGGCAGCTGGGTTGGGCGATTGCCGCCACGGGCATAGTTCTACTGGTGACCGCACTGATCACCATTGTCACAGTCAAGGAGCAGCCACTGACGGAAAAACCCCGAGGTTCATTCTGGCAACCCATGCGGCGGGTTTTATATATGTTGGGAGGCATCCTTGCAGGCCTGGCAGTTGGCCTGCTATGCGGCGCCTTGATCGGGGGAGTAGCGGGATTGATCACCTGGCTGGTGGCAGGCAAAGAGGCGGCGCTCGGTATGATCGTGGGGGTGGGCGGCATGCTGGCAATGGCTTTTGCGGTGGTGATCGGCGTGTGGGCCGGGGCGAGCACAGCCCTTGGGAAAAACAATGCGCGCACCCATTCTTCCTTCGTCTGGTGGATCGTCAACCGCCTGTTTTTCCTGGCAGCCATCACCTCGCTGCAACGCTTCGCCCAATACTTCTTTATGTACTCATTCAAGATCGACATCGGGCAAGCCACGATCTTATTTGGAAGCCTGATTACCGTGGTTGGCGTGGGTACAGTGGCGTCCGCTTTCATCGGTGGCTGGCTGGCCGACCGGTTCAGCAAAAAACTCCTGGTGGGGTGGAGCGGTATTCTGGCGGGGATCGGTTGCGCCGGGTTATTAGCCACCATCCTGGTGCCAAGCGAGACATTAATCTACATCTCAGGGATGATTCTTGGCGTGGCAACGGGAATGTTCATGACCACCAACTGGGCGATGGGTACAAGCCTGGTGCCCGCGGCTGAGGCGGGGTTTTACCTGGGCGTTTCCAACCTGGCTGGGGCCGGGGCGGGCATCATTGGGGGCAGTATCGGCGGGCCGGTGGCAGATTACCTGAACCTCAGCACACCCGGGTTGGGCTACTTCGTAATTTTCGCCGGATACACCCTGCTCTTTTTCCTCAGCACGGTGAGCTTGAGGTACATCCGCGAGCCAAAACCCACCACGGTGTAGATGGATTTTAATTGACAATCAACATAAGCCTGACGCTCAAGCAAGCGTCTGGATACCCAGGTGAAAATCGTCCAAGATAAATCCTGCTTTGATCTCTCATTATGTCCACTATAACCATGACTTCCCGTCGAACGATGTCGAGAGATATGTACATTCAATCATCGTCCCCATGATCATCATCGGGATTATTGCTTGAGTGACATTTCAAGCAGGTGGCTGTCGAGAGACTATCAGGGTGGCAATCACGGCAAGATGCCTCTTCGTGATTAATGCAATTCTCGTCATCACACTGGGCAGGGTGGTTAAGGTTGAAGCTGGCTGGCGCCCAGGCGCTGGTGCTATGGCATTGGTCGCAGGTCATGCCAGCAAATAATCCTGCGTGGATCGCGGGATCGGTATGGCAGGATGAGCAAACCAGTGATAATCCAGCGAAGGTCAGAGTGTTGTGGCATTGGGTGCATTCTATCTGGGTGTGGGCCCCGGTGAGAGGAAACCTGGTGAGGGCGTGATCAAACGAGGCTGGGAGCCAGCCATCCGGAGTGTGGCATGTAGCGCACCCAGCACCAAACTCACCCTGATGGGCGTCATCTCCTGCATGACAGGAGTAGCAATCCTGGGGTGTTGCTTTCAAATCTGCGATACTACGCGCAGTGGGGTGGCAATCTACGCAGGCTAATTGGTTGTGCTTTCCGACCAATTGGAAAGCTGTAGTATCGTGGTCGAAATCGCTACCATAGGTATCTATCCCATCGTGGCAGGCCAGGCAATCTTGGCCGTAGGCTTGTTGGTGAGAAAACATAAAATCGGGATTTATTTGTTGGTGGCAGGTGAAGCAGATGATCTGGTCAAAGGCCGTGTAACCAGCGACGTGGCATGTTTTACAGGCAAAAGGGGTGCCATCCACCTGTTGCTGGTGAGCGTTCAGCGAGTAGCCAAACGTTTCATGGTTGATATGGACCATGGACATATCGGTCAGGGAAGCGCTCAAGCCCCGATGATCAGGATGGCAGATCCGGCAGGTTAGGTTGGAATTCTCTTGATACTGGACGCCGTGTAAGCTGGTTGGATCATTCAACTGGCTTGCGACATCCATATGGCAGGTGACACACCGGTCGGCCATCCTGGACGATTGCCAGAAAAAAGAGTGGCAAGCCGAGCACCTCCCGCCAATCTCAGCGTGGGAAGTGACGCCACCCAGCAATGTACCTGCCTGAGCATTGAGTGATCCGGGGCTGAAAAGCGTTCCACCGCGCAGAATGCCGGTCAGGGAGACAACCAGCACTGTCAGCAAACCAGCTGCCAGTCCGGGCAGGGTGAGGCAACCATATGGTTTTTTTCTCATGTACGCATCCTAGCGTAGCAGTGTGGCGTAGATGAGGGCGGCGCCGATATGGATTATCGCCGCTGAAAACAGGGTGATTCCAATGGGGATATGGATGGCGTGCCAGATTGCCAGCATTTGACGTGAGCGAACCAGCACGGCTGCCTGGGCTTGCCCCGTAATATTGGTGACCTCGATGCCATCCAATGTGCGGGGAATGCGGGTATAGATATATCGACCGATAAATCCACTGATAACGATAATCATCGTGAATAAGGTGGTAACTCCAGCGAGACCATTGAATTTCCAGGAGGTATGCAACAGCACCATGTATGGCCCTACCAGACCGGTGAAAATGTGAAACTGGAGCCAGGCTCTCATGCTTCCCCAGCGTCCCTTTCGGCTTCGTTTGCGCAATGAATACAGGGTCTCTGTAATTAACATCAGCACGAAGCCAATCACGCCAATCATGTGGCCAAAGAAGCTGCTAGCAGCAGGTATGGATCTGTATATATACACGACCCAGCTATATATTGCAGTTATGGCGATTATTGCCAGTAATGCGAACCAGAGTTCTTTGTTTCTTGTAAGCATCTAGCACAACCCGACGCCAGGCCTTCATTTCCTGGTTTTTAGCCAATAATCCATAACAAGCTGCCCCAACGGTGGGCCTGCTTCCAACAATTGCTGGCGAATGGGAGTAATTTCCACCTGTTGATTAATCATCTCCTGCAGGGGGCGGGATAGTTTCTGGTCGCCCATGATTACCGCGCCAATCACTTGATGCTCACCAACAACCAGCCTTAAGTGACTCACGTCCGTACCACTCTCGGCAGCGATGCTGTTTGGCAACTGCTGCCAGGTTTCGCTGAAACCGCGTGATGTGTATACAGGCCCTTCATCACGTCCGGTGCCTATCGAGCCAATGATGGTGGTCATAACCCCTCCCAATCGCAAGACATTCATGGCCACAGTGCGCTGGTACATTTGGGTATGCCCCAGCATGTTGAATGCGGCGATGCGACCTTGCTTGCGGCCCGGATACCAGAGATTGTCTATGGAATAATGCCCGTTAAGCGGGTCAAAAATTTGGGCCACATCACCAGCCGCGAAAATATCAGATTCACTCGTTTGTAAATATTCATCCACCAGGATTCCCCGGTCTGTTTTTAGATTGGCTTCCTGCGCCAATTCATGACAGGCTTTCACGCTAATTCCAATCGCAACCATGTTGCAATTTATTACCTGACCGCTGGTGGTACGAAAACCCATCACCTTACCATTCCTGCCCAGTATTTCGGCAATCTCTTCGTGGTGATGAAGGCATACCCCGTCGTGCGCAAGGCGTTTTTCCACCATACTGGCCTCAGCTTCGGCGAGGATGTTGGACCAAAACCAATCCCCCCGAATTAAAAAGTGGACTTTAATTCCTCGAGCTGCCAGACCTTCGGATAATTCCAAACCAACCACCCCACCACCAACAACCACCGCAGTCTTAGAATTTCGCACCAGGGCAAGAATTCGCCGGGCATCCTGCATGTTATCTAGCTTCACCACGCCTTGTAAGTCTGTTCCTGGTATTTTAAGTGGAATGGCTAGCGAGCCCGTAGCAAGCAGCAGACGGTCATAAACTAACTTTCCGCCTGGATCGATTTGAATCGAATGAGATTGTGGATCTACTCTGGTTACGCGAGCTATCAAATGCTGTACATCCAGAAGGAGTTTACCCTTTTTCGAGAAAAGGAAAAGCTGCTTCTCGGGAATTTCTCCTGATAAATAATAAGCCAAACCAGGACGGGAATAAAAACCTTGAGGATCATCACTGATCAACAGGATATCAGACTCAGCGTCAAGGTCACGCAATGTTTGCGCCGCAGAGAAGCCAGAAATACCTGTGCCAATGATGATATAACGGCTCACTCTTTTTCCTCGATGAATAGTTCGGTTTTCTCAAAATGCAGCACACTACGCGGGCAACGTTCGATGCACTCACCGCAGGTCAGGCAGGTAGGGTCTTCCACATATATTCCCAACCAGGCGTGCATGCGAACATCTATCCCAATTGGACAAATAAATGAACAAATCCCACACTGGATGCACCTCTCGGTTTCGGGGACAACACGCCCAGTGATAAGCGCGTGCAAGCGATGTGATTCACTACTCCATGGATAGTTAGTCTTCATAATGATCGCTTCAGTGGTTTATTCTGACCCGCTAAATTGATAACCACGGATAGCTATCCAGAAAATATGGGAACGGGTGTGGGGCTCTTCACAACAATAAGAGAACGTAAATCATGGAGTTAATCTTAATTCAGAGCCGGATATATTCTTTTATGTTCAACACGAAAATGGTGGCTTTGCTCGTGCCAGCTCCCTCAACACCGGTGCTGTTTTCCTTGATGATCTCTGTGGCACGGCCGATTTTTTCTTCTTCAAGACCAATCAGCAAGGTGGTGCTGCCCCGCCTGAAAAGCCCTCCCGTGGAAGCAACGCAAGTTACCCGATATTGCTCATCGGTCAGGTGACGGGCAATATTATCATAGTCGGCATCGTTGACAATGGCAATCATCAATTTCATTGCAGCACCTCCAGGTATTGTTCGATTTCCAGGATGAAGATGGTGGCGCCACCAACGGTGATGGGGATGGGGCTGGGGATGGGTAGCGGCTGACCCTCAATAGGCATGGACACGTATTCAATACGCTGCCTGCAATTACGCTTTAACTCTGATAGCACCAGCTCAATATGGGTCGCTTGAACCGGGATCAACAGGGTGACATTTTTTCTTCCCAGAAAAGCACCCATGCTGGAGAGCTCAAATGCAGACACACCGAATTTTTGTAATGATGCTGTAACCTGGTCAGCATCCTGGGCTTGCAAGACTGCCAGGAGGATCACCATCTTGGATTGAATTGGATTGTCCACGTGTCCCTTCCTTTAGCCAAGGATCATCAAGAGGCCGGCTCAGGAGGTTTCCAACACACCTTCCTTTACATAATGGATCAGCTCTTCTGCGCTCAGGTTATTAATGCCCAATTTTTCGATCGTCCGGCCACGCCGCCAATAATCGGTATGATGAATTATACTGGCTAACCTAATTATCGCATCAATTCCGTTAACTGCAACTCCATAACGCTGCCCCAGGGAAGCAATGGGAACCAGGCTCATAGGAACATCTTCGAAGATGTAGCGGTGATTCAGGGTGGGTGGTGCGTTGATGCCATAATACCCGGGCTGGTTATGGATGGCTTCATTAAGATCCTCACCCATGGCGTCATAAGAGAGTTTGAGCCACTCCATGCCTGTGCGTGCCCTGATGCCAATGGCTGCGGCCACAGTGACCCGCTCCCGATCGAGCGATTCCAGCACCCGCGCCACTGAGGCGGTGACCCCCTCAATATAAAATTGGAAATCGCCATGGGTGGTTTCGATCCAACCTGAATTGAGGATGGTGAGGGCAGGATGGAATATGGCGCCCATGTTATTCAACCCGGTTTGCAGCACATTATCCCCATCGATGAACTGTGGAAAGATATCGCGAACCATATCCAGGACAAGCTGGTTGCGATTAGCCGGCAAAGCCGCCAGAGGCACAGCTTCCTTGATGCGAAAGATGCGTGCCTGGGCGGGACCATCCGAGCGGGAGGCATAGATAAAGGTTTCAGCTTCAGCTATGGTCACATCAGCAGTGCAGCCATTATTTCGGATGATGCGGGTGAATTCAATGGCACCGCAAGTACGGCCAGGGTGCAGGATGACAACTTGACCATCCACCAGGTAAGGGGCACAATTCTTGGCGATATCCGCATGGGCAGAGGACGGAACCACGATCATGATAATTTGTGCTCCCTTCAGGGCCTCGGCGATGGAAGAAGTCACCAGGCGCAATTTACCGAAGCCACGCGGGCCACCATCGTAACTTTCCAAGTATATGCCGCCCAATTCTTTGATTGCGGCCACATTTGATTCGGTCCGGTTGAATAATGTGGTGGGAAATTCCATTAATCCCAAGTGGGCTGCCATGGCTTTACCACCATGCCCGGCGCCGATTACCGTCAGATTTAATTTGTCAGACATGGTTACCTCCAGTTTCCATCCTATTTTCCTGCTAGGGTGCTGCCCAAAACAGGCAGTCGATAAATAGCTGAAGACAATAAGGTGATTCTTGATGCATTAATTTCACTCAGTGAGCCCTGTTTGTAAGATTAACAAGGAAAAATAAAATGCCCAAAAACCACCCAACCTGCTCTTGCCATTGGGTACCTGCCAAACTCAAGTTGTGGGCTCACCGGAAGGTAATTATTATTGATGCCTAAACGAATTGACTGTGTAACGATTCCAAAGCGATCCCCACACCAGATCAAGACAGACTTTATTGTATATTATCGTGAAAAAATTTAGGTGTCAACATTATACAAAAAGTCGTCCTTTAAGCTTTCCTTTTGGAATTTAGTTCTACATTCTATCTGCTTGATGATGCTCGCATTTACCCGTTAGAGTGGATCATATTTGTTGGACTCACTCTGGGAAGAGCGTGAAAACAGCTGTTGACCTGAAGCTACCCATTCCAGTGAGCTCATCAGTGTCAAATGATCACCGAATTCGATCTGGGTATCCCCGTGTGGCACCAATAAATTCCCGGCGCGCTGAATGGATAAAATCAATGTATCGCCCGGCAAGGGGATTTGTTGTAAGGTCCTATCGATGCAGGCCGGGTTTTCAACGATGACTTCAAAAACTTCCTTGTTATCGCTGGTGCGAGTCAACAGAGTATAAATGGCCGGGTTACGGGTGAGCATGGTTAACAGAGCCGCGTGATCAAGGGTTGCATTGGTAGCATAGACACCGATTTGTTCAAAACGTATCAGGTCGCTCGGTGTTGGTACCTGGGCAACTACATGCGGGATACCGTAAATGGTGCGAGCTATCTGACAGGTGCGATAACTCTGGTCGACATCAGAAAGGGTACACACGAGGGTTTTTACCCCCTGCATAACTTCTCCCACCAGCGAGTCGTTTGATTCCAGCGTGGCAGTTAACGTTCGAAAGCCTCTCTGGCGGGCACGTTCTACCTGCGCATCATTCTCATCCAGGATGATCACATGGTCCTGATGTGATCGCAACTGCTCTGCAACTTGTAAGCCGAACTCACCGGCACCAACCAGGATTACCGGGGGGCGCTGTTTACCCTCCATCGAGGGCAGCAATAGCGAAAAAGCCAAGGGTGACAGTGTCACGGTAAGTATAGCCACCATCAGGATAGCAGCGTTGGTGGCTTCGGTGATGACACCCAAACGCAGGCCAACCGCGGCTGCTGCAATAATCAAAGACAGACGCGCTGATAGTAATGCACCTGCGGAAAGGCTTTCCTTCAGGGAATAACGCAAGCGAAAAATTAAGGCTGGAAAAACTTTAACTGCCACAGCAGCAATAATTATCAGGGGAACCAGCAACATAGCCTGTGATGAATCGAAAAGAGCCGATAAATTAAAGTCGATTCCCACTTTGATGAAAAATATCGGAATCAGAAAACCATAACCAATCGATTCCAATTGTGTAGAAACATGCTGGTCATCGCGTGTCATTAACAATGCGACACACGCGCCCGCCAGGAATGCCCCAAGGATGATCTCAGTGCCTAAAAATTCTGAAAGTACCACAAAAGCCAGCATGAGCGTAAAAGCTGCGCGGATTTTAATTTGGGCTGTCGCGTGGCTCATCTCTTCAAAAGTACGTCGGGCACCAGACAGGCGATTGAAAAAGCGTCCGAAGCGTAAGGCACCAAAAAATGCCACGAAAAGCAAACCCACCAATAAAATGTTCAGGGTTATTCCCTGTGATAATATCGCTACCAGGATTGTAATCAGGAACATGGTAACAAAATCAGCGATCAGAGCCGCGAACAGGATCGCTTGCCCAAACTGGTTGCCGATGATGCCTTTCTCTTTCAGTACAGGTACCACGACCCCTAAAGAAGTCGTTGAGAGGATCAATGCCAACAACCACATGTTTTGCGCCAGTCCAAGGTGAACCAGCACCAGGCTTATCAGGCTTGACGAGACTAAGGTAAGGGAAAAGCTGACAGCTGCAATGGAAAAAGGTCCCCAGCGTTTTGGGCCCTTTTTTGCGGGTTTCCCAGATAATAAACCCAGGTTGGAGAAATCAATTTCCAGGCCAGAGAGAAACATGAGAAAGACAAAACCAAAATCAGCAATGAAATTTAAAATCTGGTCATCTGGCGATACCCAGCCAAACCCACTGCGCCCGATGATAATCCCAGCCAGGATTTCACCCACCACCAAAGGCAGTCGAATCCTTTTAAACTGAACCAGGATGACCGGCACACAGAAGGCCAGAAAAACAACAATCAATAGTGAGGTGAATTCGTCGTCCAGATGGCTCAAAATTATTTTTCTCTCGGAATCAATCGTGCAAGATCTTCTTCAAGCATTCTTTTATGGTTGTGGACAGGATGATTTCCGGCGCATACACTTGATGACGGGCCACCGATAGCACTCACCGAATGTATGAGATAGTATATTCACCCAACATTACTCCCAGAGTGCTACAAGATTTTTTATGTTAACCGATAACAATATGTGTGTCAATAATTCAGAAACAAGGTACACCATTATCGTTCATTTCAATCAGATGATCTTTCCAAACCATACATCCACTATCCAGGTGAGGTCGCCAGAAGCCATATCACCGACTGAGATTATTACTACCACCTATCAGGCGGTTATACTTATAGCATGCATAAAATAACGCCTGAAATCCGATTAGACGATGATGAAATTGAACTATCTTATATTCGCGCACCTGGACCTGGCGGTCAAAATATCAACAAGGTCTCTACAGCTGTCAAACTGCGGTTTAATGTTAAAGAATCTCCCTCCTTACCTCAAGAAGTAAAACAGCGCCTGGTGAGGCTGGCAGGGAAGCGATTGACCGTTGAAGGAGTATTGATCATCGTATCACGGCAATATCGTTCACAGGAGCAAAATCGTCAAGCCGCCTATGAACGGCTTACCCGTCTCATTCGGCAAGCTTGTGAGCCGCCTAAAACCCGACACAAGACCAAACCTACCTTAGCCTCTGTGAAACAAAGGCTTGATGATAAGCGCAAACGAGCAGAATTAAAGCGCCAGCGGCGTGAACTTGACACTGAAGGGTAAACATCGGGTAAATGTATGTGAACCGTCAAGCAAGGAACCGAGATATTAGTTATGATAAGCACAATATTGGTACATTTTTTCTCCTCCTTTTTGAGGGCCGGGCATTCTCCCCGGCTCTCGTGATTCTGGAGGTGTTGTATATGGGGCGATTATGGGCTATACTCCAGCAAGTAGGGCCGATGGAGAACAAGGATGGCGGAAGCTGTAAATAACAGACGGAAAGCCCTGATAGAAGCAATACTGGCAGAACCCGTGCTGGCTCGTTTGGCCACCACCAATCCCAAATCCATGCAGCCCCATGTTGTGCCAGTGTGGTTCTTGTGGGATGGTGAATTCATTTGGGTGAGCAGCTTTGTGAGCACGCGTAAGATCCGCGAGTTAAAAGACAATCCACGTGGAGCAATCCTGATCGAATCAAAACAACCTGACAGCAAACTACAGGTAGTGCTCATCGAAGGGTCCGTTGAGCTTGTTGCTGAGCCACACGAGATGGTGAGTGCAATCTCGAACAAGATTTATGAGCGTTACCTGGGCGCGGAAGGAGTGAAAGACCCTGAGCCGCAATCGTGGCTTAACAATCCCGAAAACATGCTGATCAAGCTGATCCCCAAGCGGATCATTTCGTGGTAGGCAAGCCTTGAACTGCTTACTCATAAGGGCCATCATTGGATAAGCAGGAATTTAAGCTGATTAAGCGGGTGACCGAACGACTGGAGCACCTGTCTGCCGACTCAATGTATGCACACCAGGCAAGCGGGATCCGTGGCAGCCTGCTGCGCTACCAGGCGCGCTTTGAGGCAGGCGAGCAGTTAAGCCAGGAACAATTGGCAATATTAGACCAGCTTTTGGATGAAGGATTTAGAATTCTTGAGCTGGCGGGAAAGGAAATCATAGAGAGATAATGAGCGAAAAAGCCTTTCAGGATTATTATCCCGACAACGTGAGCTATTGTTACGGATGTGGACGGTTGAACGAGCAAGGCTTGCAGATCAAGAGCTATTGGGACGGGGAGGAAACCGTTTGCCATTACACCCCAAGACCCTACCACATCGCCATCCCCGGATATGTTTACGGGGGGCTGATCGCTTCGCTGATCGACTGCCACTGCACAGGCACTGCGGCTGCCGCCGCCTATAAGGCTGATGGGCGCAGCATGGAAACGCTACCTGCCTATCGCTTCGTGACCGCCTCCCTCAAAGTGGATTATCTAAAGCCCACACCGCTGGGGGTGCCACTTGAGGTGCGCGCCAGGGTAAAAGAGATCAAAGGGCGCAAAGTGGTGATGGATGCCTGGCTTTCTGCCGAGGGACAGGTATGCACCCGCGGCGAGGTGGTGGCCATCCAGGCACCCCCACAGTTTTTCGGCGAGGAGCCCTAGAGTATGCCGAATTACTATGTAGAAGGGATATACCTCAATAAGGAAGGGGCAATGAAGCAGCGTAAAACAGGTGAATACCCGCCTGTATCGCTTGAGCCATACGGTAAGACCATGTGGGCCAATAGCCCCAAGGAAGCCATCCAGCTGGCTACGGCTGAGCTGGCTGGTGGCAAGTGGATCGAGGGACCCAGGGTGAGCCAGGTGACCGAAGAACAGCGCATGCGCTCCAAAGGGTCTCCAGAATTTCCAGAACTTTCTCAAAAATACACGCAGGCTGGGATGCCTGCCAAAAAGGGGAAACACTGATCACTACCGGTTCAATCCCGGACCGCATCTGTTGAGTGTTATGCATGCCACTTTCACATTTACCGATGAGCTGAACGACTTCCTGCCGCATTATCGCAGGGGAAAATCATTCAGCCTTGAGTTTGCTCCCCACCAAAACCTGAAACATATGTTGGAATCACTGGGGGTGCCGCACACTGAGTTTGGTCGCCTGCTGGTTGATAGACGGCCGGTTGACTCGGGAATCTTATTGTGGGAAGGAGCACAAATAATCGCCTATCCGGCAGATTCACCCCTCCTGGAGGAAGCCTGCTTCATCCTGGATAACCACCTGGGGCAATTGGCCACCTACCTGCGCGTACTGGGGTTTGATAGCCTGTACCGTAATGATTACCAGGATGAAGAACTGGCCCAAGTGGCGGTTGCCCAGCAGCGTGTGCTGCTCACACGCGATCGCCGCCTGCTGATGCGCAAGGTAATCAGGCTCGGATATTGCATCCACCATTCAAATCCTAAAAAGCAGGTGGCAGAAGTGCTGAAGCGTTTCAAGTTGTTTGAGCAAATCAAGCCATTTCAGCGATGCCTGAAGTGCAACACCCCGCTGCAACCCGTGCCCAAGCAGCAAATCATCGACCGTCTGGAGCCGCTCACCAAGAAGTATTATGACGAATTCCGCATCTGCCCGGCCTGCGATCAGATCTATTGGAAGGGCTCGCATTTCGAGCGCATGTTGCAGATGATCAACGAGATGTACTCCCAACTGTAGATCATCTAAGGAGGAGAGAATGAAAACCGAGAGAGTTGCCCCATGGGTGTTCATCACCGCAGCCGTGCTGGTGTTCTTCCTTTTCATCCTGGTGACTGCCCAGATTACCTCTGTGCTGGCATCCACCTCACGCTTCCAGCTGAATGCAAAAAACCTGTTCGTGCAAGATGCACAATCGGTCTACCTACCCATGCTGAATAAGGCTGGGTTGCCAGAGGCGATCATCATCGACCACACTGCGCGCGACGCCTCCCAAATCCCGAACATCTGGTTGCAAGCGGCCAAGCAAGATGTGGTGTGGGCATATGGCTCCACCTCGCATGGCACCCAATTGTGGGCTGGAGCCGATTACCTGAGCACTTATGTCAACCCACCCGCTTATAACTTCATCAAACAATGGATGGTGCCACCAGACCAGGGTGACCCGCTTTACCTGCGCTTTGGCTATAACAACGGCTGGTCGTGGAATGCATCGGCCTTCCTCAGCACGGCACGCAGTATGCTGGATGGCGCGCCGCAAGCCAACGCCTTCATGTGGTCGTGGTGCGGCGAGATGTCATGGCTGAGCGAGTCTGACGTGCAGGAATACCTGGACATGCTGACCCAGCTGGAAGGCGAATACCCCAACGTGCGCTTCGTGTACATGACCGGGCATACCGATGGTGTGCCAGGAGATAGCGTGCTGAACCGCAACAACAACATGGTGCGAACCTATGTGATGGCTAACGCCAAGATCCTGTACGATTTTGCCGATATCGAGAGCTGGCTGCCAGATGGTACACCTTACCTCAACCCCAATGACAGTTGCCCGTGGTGTCAGGAATGGTGTGACAGCCATCCCGGCTATTGCCCCGACCCGGCCATCAGCTGCGCACACTCGCACTCGCTGAATTGCTACCTGAAGGGGCAGGCGTTGTGGTGGCTCTCGGCGCGCCTGGCCGGATGGGACGGGACGCCCAATCCTTAGGTATAATTGCGCCTGGCAAATTGATTACAGGTGAAAGAGGTATGGAGTTTCCGTGTGTATTTCCCGTTAAAGTGATGGGGGCCAACCAGGAAGATTTCGAAAGCCTGGTGATAGAGATCATCCGCAAGCATGCCACAGTTGCAGAGGAAGTGGTGTCCAGACGGTTAAGCAGGGGAGGCCGCTTCCTCTCGCTGACCGTGCGGGTTAATGCCGAAAACCAGGAGCAGCTGGACAAGATCTACCGTGAGCTCTCGGTCCACGAGCGCGTGCTGATGATTTTGTAGGCAACAATCCACGAATGATACACGAATAAATTATTACATGACAAACACTAAGCCAAGAGCGGCATCAGCACATTTTCGGTGCTGATGATCTCCGCCTCGATCCTGCCATTGGTCAGCTCGCTTAGCTTTGACTGAAACTCCTCCAGATTCTCCACCCTCATTCGCGCGCTCATGGTCACATCTGCTGTAAATTCCTCGTCCAGGATGCTGCCGTTCATGGCTGCCACAAGCAGCCTGATCCTCTCCAGGTAGGTATAGGGGAAAGCCAGCAGGAGGGTGTGGGTAAGCACTTTTTGGCCGCGTGACACGGCATCCACCACCATTCGCACTGCCTCCGAATAGGCACGCACCAAGCCGCCCGTGCCCAGCTTGGTGCCGCCGAAGTAGCGAGTGACCACCACACACGCATCCCCCAGCCCGCTGCCGCGCAGCACCGCCAGGGCCGGGCGGCCGGCAGTGCCGGATGGCTCGCCAGCATCTGAGCAGTGGGCAACCTCCGAATCGCCATGGCCGATCAAATAGGCGGGCACGTGGTGTGAGGCATCGGGGAACTCCTCCTTGATGCGCTGGATGAAAGCTCTAGCTTCGTCGACCGAGAAGGCCGGGGCTAGGGAGGAGATGAAACGCGAGTTGGAGACGGTTAGCTCACGGCGTATCTCATGAAGGGGAACGGGATAGGAAGGCATGAGATGATTATAGCTGATGAATGGAATGATAACGGCAATGTACTCTAAGTAGTCAGTCATAATGAATAAGATGGAACCAAACTTGCAATCTTCAGGTCAAAGGAGAACCTGGAGATGCCGCGAAAAAAGTACATTATCAACTTATCCGACGAAGAGCGGACCGATCT
>Ga0172363_10000241_pt1 | contig 38475 bp, 31 predicted proteins | sample LakKivs2_kivu2a2_FD_114541 | JGI IMG/M metagenome (GOLD analysis project Ga0172363, IMG submission 114541) | Sediment microbial communities from Lake Kivu, Rwanda - Sediment s2_kivu2a2 | ecosystem: Environmental > Aquatic > Freshwater > Lake > Sediment | place: Rwanda: Western Province, Lake... | reverse complement strand
TTTATGTATAATATATCGAAATATTTAAAAGATTCCTTTAATAAATTATCGCCGTTTACAACGGCGAAGAGTCAATTCATCCCCATGCTAAAGCATTGGGGCTTTCTTGACTCGTTCCGTAAATAGTTTCTCATAGTCCCGCATTGCACGTCGATTAGCCTCCCACTCTTCACAGCCCATCCTTTGATGATCCTGTGCAAGCGCCGCTATTATTCCTTTTCTGAATGCTGCGGCAAACAGCAGACCAGTTTTCTCCCGCCAAATCTCTTGATTCTCACGTGTAGTTTGCAAAATTGGCATTCTGCACCTGCATCAACTCCCACCGCGTTTGCGGCTCTGCAATCCGTTTCCGTTCCTCGTCTGGTATGAGAAAGGCAAATAGTTCTGGCGGGGTCAAACTCTCCATCATAATCTGTACTGCTTCATCTGCCTGTTCGGGCGAGAAACCTTGTTCCAGATACTTGTCTTTCAACGCCAACTTCAAACCACCCATCGTCTTTGGATTATACATCTTATACGTCCATTAAATCAAACCGGTTTGCCTCCGTTTGTGCTTCCTGCTTCGCATCGGGTTCCAATCTCAGTTTTTTCGCGTAGATGCGTATGATTTGCCACCCGCGTTCACGAGCTAGCTCCAGCATCCTATCATGCATGGGCTGACGGATTTTGGACAGCAGTTTCTTCTTTTCCGTGCTGGGCATGGTCATAAAATCCTGCAGGGAAATGTTCTTGGATTTGAACACATCACATAATACCTTTTGCTGGTCCGTTGTGCTGACCAAGTAGGGCAAATAGTTGTTGTCGATGATTTCATCGTCGGTATACCCTTTTCGCTTCAGGTATCCGTAGCACCACCCGTAGGCGAATTCTTCTTCAATGTCAGCGGACGTGTTGGTTTTACCCTGGAGGTCCGAGCAATAGTGGAGAAGCTCGTGCGTAACCACCTCGTCTTTGGTAATTTTCGCCTGCATTGCCATTTTACGTTTTGGCTTCGGCACGTCCTGGGTATCGGTCATAACGATGGTTTTCCACAGGGAACTGTACAGCCCTCCAACGCCCTTATATCCCAACTTTTCCAGCAATTCCCGTTCAACTTCGAGAATGGTGATAGACTTGACATCAAGCCCTGGAAAACACTCGTGAACGTAATCAAAAGGTTCCTTGAAATCAGGATACTTAATGACCTTGGTGGATTTGTGGGTACGCAATTTGTCCAAATCCTCTTGGGTTTTGATTGCCATGTGCTGCATTAGTTTGGCTTGCAAATACTCAAATTCTGACCAATCTGCGTAATCCATTGACCTTTCCTTTTTATCTCGAAGGTTCGCCAGGAAGGAACCCTTCGCACTCGCAAACAATTGTCAGTTCGCCGATTCGGGAGTAAAGCCGCATTCTATGGTTAATGCCAACCACGCTGACCATTTTCCGCTCGATGGGATTTGTGCAGTCTTTGGTGGCACACGAATTACAAAGTGGCATGGTAAAGTTTAAGTGGTTCGGCACGAGCGATACCATCGGTATCCGCTTGCATTTGTATTCCATTTCTTAAACCTCCAATAGCTCCAATTGCGTCATTGGTCGCTCGCGGTTCGGCTTCGTCTGTTTTTTCCTTTTATTCGGCAGTCGATCTGCTTCTTCGGGAGGAAACATTTCACGTATTGTATCCTCATACGAATGCACTTGGAAGATAATTTGGAGCTGCCACTGAGCTCCACACCACGTACACATTCTACCATTCTTGTGTATTCGTTTTGTCCGTCCTTTCCTATAAATTCCTACAAGGAATTTATATAATGTCGCCCCTTCGGGGCGAATGTCAATTCATCCCCAGGGCAAGCCCGTGGGGTTTTCTTGACAAATTCTTATAACCGCATCAAACCCACTTCTGGCCATCCACTAGTCACCCTTTCGGCGTATAACCCTATCTGCGTTAAAACCTCGAAGTGCAGAGGCTTCTTCAATCGATTCGACTCCACGAATCACCGGTCGATTTACGATTTGGTCGCCTTGTTCTTCTTGTTGAATTTCTATCGGTGTAGGAGCTGGGGTAGCGGAGACAATCTGAGTTGCTGGGAGCTCGGATGTGTTGGCCGACGGCGACGGGGAATCCTGTGGAGCCTGTGGGATGTTATTCACAATGGCCTGCGTTTGAGGCAGGTGGAACTGAGCAAAATTCTCAACGGGGGTTACATCAATCTCTTGGAACGATTCAGGATTAATTTCTTCTGGATGTTCAACGTCGGCGGTTTTCCCATGACGGATAAGGCGGGTTGCAGGAAGATTTCCACCGCCCGAAGTCTCGATTGAGACTTGTTGCTTTTTTGCCGGAGTTTTGCGTGACGGTTTGGAAGGCGGGACAGCTTGAGGTTCAGACGAACCATCAATCACATGTTTTTCTCGAAGGAAGTCGCCAATTTCCGCGAACATCGACGCACTGAGAACGATGCTTTCCTCTGGGGATTGTTGGGTGGTCGTTACTTTGACGACCGGCCCCACCTGATCCGCATGGTAAAACTTAATGTGGAAACTTTCCCCGGTCTGAGGATCGTCATACTCGAATTCGAAACTTGCCCAAACACTATCTCGTTTGATTCCCATTTTTACTCTCCGTACCAAATAACCGTTGTCGCATTTTTTGGCGCATTTGGTGTCGCAACTCTTCCATCTTCATCTTGTTTAGGACGACAATCTCTGGCTCGCGGGTCGGTCTAATGAAGAACCCGCATTTCAAGCACCAGTGGCCATATATATCTATCGAATTCTCTTCGACAATTCCTAAACGGCTAATCGCGTTTTTATACGGAGAACCACAATTTGGACAAGTATCTATTGAAATCATGTATTAACAAACATGGCACTGACGGACAAATTCTCGGAAATCCGCCAGATAGCCTCTCCTAAAACCTCGGATACCGATGCCACCTTTATGTTGGGCATATGTTTCGCCGCATCGTTCAGCGGAACCGTATCCGTCACAATAATATCAGCAATACCCGCATCTGTGAGTTTAGGAACAGCCGAACCGACAAACAGCCCGTGCGTTGCCGCCACTCGGACAGAAACAGCCCCATTATCCTTGACTAGTTTTGCAGAAGCAGCGACGGTTCCCGCCGTGGAAATCATATCATCCACCAGGAAAACGTTTTTACCTTTGACATCGCCGATAATCTGCGTGGTCGTGACAGTACCGGCGGCGGGCGAACGGTTCTTAACGGTGATGGCGAGCTCGCATCCCAAGTCGCTGGCATACCGGCTGGCTATCTTCACATTGCCGACATCTGGCGACACAATAACCAGGTCCGGTATCTTCATCATCCTAATGTATTCAACCAGGATCTTCTTCGCCCGCAGATGATCAACGGGGATATCGAAGAACCCTTCGACTTGTTCGGTGTGCAAATCCACCGTCAGCATCCGGTCGGCTCCCGCCTCTTTCAGAAGGTTGGCAACCATCCGACTACTAATAGGGGTCCGCCCCTCACTTTTCCGGTCTTGCCGTGCATACCCGAAATACGGCATAACGGCAGTAATACGACTCGCAGAGGCTCGCTTCAGAGAATCGATCATGATGAACAACTCCATGAAATTTTCATTGGCGGGTGGGCTTGAGGACTGAATGACAAAACAATCGCGGCCACGGACATCGTCATCAATTTTCACCGATGTCTCTCCATCAGGAAATTGACCGACCGTTGCTTTGTCCGGACTTCCTCCCATACCGATGAGGGATTTGGATTGACAGATTTTCGCCGCCAGCTCGGGATTGGACCGGCCCGTAAAAATACGCACGTTCCTCTTCATGGCAAACATAAGACCTCCATCATGAGTCAGACATCTTTTCCTTCGACCCGTCTTCTTGATCAAAAACCGGCCGCTTCCCATATAACTCGTCGAGATATGTAGAATCAATCACCAGTGTTTCCCAGAAATGCTTCCAGAAATCTTTGTTACTGTGGACCAGGTCCACGTTTGGAACCGGGACATTCCACCCTCGTTCTTGAGCCCATTGCGAAAGAGAAATAAGGTCGGTGTTACAAAAGACATCGGTCACAGAGGGCTTGTACTCCATAATGGTGACTTCTTTGTTCCACCACAGGTGTATTTTCATTATAGCCACTCCGGATCGACTGCCGAGCGTTGTATTCGTCTCGATCATCCAGTGCGGAGCGCCCAGCGAATCCCTGAGAAGCAATTCTTCTACCTTTTCGAACTGCCCGTCCGTCTCGATGATTGTCAAGTCGCTAAAAGCTATAGTGTAATCAGGGTTGTCCATACCCACTCTCCAAATCTATTACGTCCTGTTTCTCGTCCTTACCTTTCCATCCTTTACAAACCGTTTCAGGATCGTCTTCTACGTATCCTTCCGTGTTTCTTTGCACTATTAGTTCTTGAATGCGCTCTTCAGCAAAATCACAATACTCTTTACAGTTATCTATGCCAAGGTAATTCCGATTCCACTTGAAAGCTGCAAAAGACGTGGTCCCCACCCCGTTAAAAGGATCGAGTACTGTTTGCCCAGGATACGAGAACAATTTGATGACACGCTTAGCAAGCTCTTCTGGGAAAGGAGCCGGGTGACCGCACAGTTTTCTCGTTTCTGGCTGGATAAACCACGTACTTATTGTCCACTGTACAAAATCAGCGGGTTTCAGGTCTGTCTTGGTTTCTTGCCCATGGCTGTCCGTCCCATTTAAAACCCATTGATCTTTTGAGAACACAAGAATATATTCGTGGTTTCTGCGAATATTACAGTTAGATGGGGATAGCCAACTTCCCCAGGCAGTAGGTTTCCCCGCCACGTTCTGTTTTACCCAACAAATCTCTGTCTTAAACTTCCACCCTATTTGTTTCAACCTCTGATACAATTCAGGGTAAATGGGGCGGATATATTCCTGGTCATTATCATCCTGCCTATTGGTAACAGCGTCGATATTTATCGCACATCTACCGCCAGGGACAGTGACGCGAAACACTTCTTTAAAAACACTTTCCAGCCATTTCAAATATTCTGCGTGAGGAAGATTGTCGGTGTAGTTTCGATAGGGGAGTTTTACATTATATGGTGGGCTACAATTCGTCAAATGAACAACATTATCCGGAAAACTTCTCAATCCATCCAAAACATCCGCACAAATAATGCGATTCATCTCAAACCTATTTATTGTGCCATCGCTTTCCATAATCGATCCATTTCTGTTTGTTAATCTCGTCGGAACACTTATTACAATATTTTCTTGTCACATAGGCAAAAGGTACATCTTTACCGCACTTTTGACACACTATCGACCGTTCGTAGTTCAACACTAAACGCATCGCCATAAACTTCTTCCGTGACAAACCATACCTATCGTTATTATACATTTTTTTCAAACACTCGTAAGCGTATTTTCCTGATATACTAATGCATCCGGCACGTCCCTGTGCATTAATAACGTATTCCGGGCACCCAGTTCGTTTCTGAAGTTCAGACAAAAGTTCCGACAACAACAAACGGCATCCTGTTATCTGGAAAGATATTTGTCGTGTACTGTCTTTTACGGGGCGAACATGACCATCCCCATCAACCATACCTCTCAAAAAATCCCAAAAATACTGGCTCGGAATATTAGGCATTCTGATAGTCAAACTTTTTCTGGGCGTAATTCCAAGTTCTATCAAATCCATCACCATTTTTTTAGAATACACCACCAATATGTAGCAATTACTGTTTTTACAGGCGGAAATACCGTAGTTTGTTTGCAGAACAGACTGCACATGGATGAGTTGGTCGTAATCTATAGATTTAACACTAAAAGAATACTTTGTCCTAGACACACACCCGTCAGACGCGATGTATCCTAGAACATAAGCCATATCACTCGACCAAACTCTAAAAAACCGGTCATTTACATAAAAATCCTCGCCGAACCTCCCGTTTTTTTGTTTTATTGGTACACCAAGCTGCAAAAGATGATTCCTCACGGTAATCCGAGATACACCAATTTTTTGCGCGATTTCCTCTGTACTCAGGTTGTCCGTGACGTATAGTTTTTCAAGTTCACTCTTTGATAAACGAAATTTCATTACAATCTCCTTTTAATGAAATTTACCACACCTATAAAATTCAAGGAGATGTAAGAAATCCCTTTAAATTTCTTTTATTTTTCTGCCATAACTCCATCATGTTTGGACGACCAAGCCAATTGACGGTAGGGGATAGCCTCCGTCACCATAAAATCGTAAATCTCCGCTACTTCTGCATCGTCATGAGATATGACCACCTGATCGACCTTTTCGAAGACTTTTTCCATAATGGCTATTTCTGCCGGATCAAATTCGGCAGACTTCAGGAAGTAGTGATAAAACCGGCTCATGCGAAAGAAATAGTCTTCCATCACGTCCGTCGCCCGCATCCTCTCCTCCACCCATCGGTCAGTCTCCATGTCCATTTCGGGCTCAGTTTTTTGGAATTCCAGCTTCAACTCTTTGGCCAATTTTATACATGCCTGTTTGAGCGTTACTTTCTCCATCAACGAATACAGGTTGAGAAAATCGCCGAAGGTATTGCATCCAAAGCATTTGAAAAACTGAAACTCTTTATTCGTGTATACGAAGAAGCTAGGGTCATTGTCACCCTCGTGAAGTGGACAACGATAGGCCACCTTAATACCATTCGTTCTCGCAGGAACGATGTTTTTGCTATGCAGGTAGTCGGTAATGGTACGCGCCTTCAAAATCTGTTGTACAAACAGCGGTTTTCCCATTAGTTCAAATCCTTAAAAACGTCGGCAGCAGATATGCCGCGTTTTTTCTTTTCGTATTCATCATCGTCGTCGAATTTTAAATCGTCCTGCACTTCCACCTTTGTCGATGAAAACATCTTCGTCATCTCTTGTTCCGCATCCGACTTAAGCCAATTCTCGCGGTTCTTGATAAGACAGCACTCTGGCTCCACTTCTAGTGTAGTCTTCACTGTATTATTCTGGAAAATGGGCCTCCCGAACCGCATCTTGACAATGAATAAATGCCACAATCGGTTGGGCTGGGTCGGTTCCTTGAACAAAGCGAAAATCGCGTCGGCATCCGCAGGATACTCTTGCGACCCGCGAATGTCTTCGGAGTTAATCGTGACCTTGTCACCGTCACTTTTGCGAATGCGCTTCAAAGCATCGCGTCCAATCTGAGCACCAGAAATAACACAGAACCCCATATTGCGTCCCATCGCCCGCAAATCTTTCAGCATGTCGCCAATTTCCAAATCGTTTCGGCTTTCGCGGTTCTTGTCGGGAATAAGGTTCGCGATATAGTCAACCACCACCACATCGGGCTTGAAGATTTGAAGGTGCTTCTCGATTTCACGGCGTATGGTCGAAACCTTCACTCGGTCAGACGTTTCGGTGAAATAAAACTGCGACTTCTGACATCGCTCATCCCATTGCTTCTGCGTATCTTCGACTTTCTGAGCCTGTTCCGGTGTCCACTTCTTTGGGAAGCAATAAACGTCGTAAGGAATGCGGGTGTCATTCGACATCATCTTGGGAATGACTTGCTGCCAGGGCATTTCAAGGGAGACGTACAGAACGTTCTTGCCATTCTTCCAGACATTCATTGCCACATTGAGCATCATCGTTGACTTGCCGCCGCCAACATCGCCGATAAAAAGAACCAGGTTACCGGGAGGTAGTCCCGCCGTAAGCACATAGTCTAGGTCATCTATCCCGGTTTTGATGAGCTCTTCTTCTTTGATTGTGCCATCGCGTACCTTTTTGGCATGATCTACAAAATCATTTAGGAAGGCATTGACGGGCTGATAGATGATTTTCGTGCGGGCTGTCTCGTCTGTTGGGAGATCGTCCAGGGCATCTTGCAGATTTCGAAGGGCCACAAGAATGCTCTTTGTTTTTCCTTCCTCCTCAAATTTCTGAAGAAGTGGCTTGGATGCAGCTCCCAAGTAAATTTCACGAATCTGGTTCAGCAATGTCGGGTAATCGTCCACCGACGTGTTGAGCATAAAGCATTTATTGTAAAGCATCTCCTGATGCCCACGGTCGATACGTGATACGATCAGGTTCTTGAGGTACACGCGGTAGCTCTTTAAAGTCAGGAGCGTCCGGTTTTCCCAGTGTTTGATAATTGTGGTAATAAGGAATCTGTATTGTGGAGAGAAATAATTAGGAGTGAGAGCACTTTCCTCCCACTTATCGAGAACGTTGCGCTTTTTCAGCAGCAGATTGATGAATTGTTCCTGTGTTTGCTCCGTGTTTTCCATGCTTAAAATCTTCCTAGCTCAAGGCAATGGTACAAGTAAGGCTATCCTGAATAACACTGATCACGGAGTGACCATACCAATCCTCGATTTCACCCATCACGTCTTTATGGTTGAATCGGAAAACGAAAATCGTAACTTTTTTCGACGAGTAACGTGTATTGAAGAAATCATGAATTTTACACTTGAATTGGGTACTATAAAAAGTTGGCCGTTGCGGATACAATCCCATCCGCGTAATGTCGTCCACCACCATCCAGTCGCGATTGCAATAGTTGTCGAGTGCGGCTTCTTCCTCGGGTTCTTTCGAAAAGGCCAATTTCACCAGTTGACCGAAATCAACCCAGTCGTAGGTTTGCGTGGTATGTCCCGACCGCATCCGCGTTTTTATGGCCTCTTTCATAATCAAAGAGGCCACGAATGAACGTCCTACAGCCCAGAGACTATCGCCATATATGACGACGTTGCGGCAGTTTTCCCTGCGATTCGTCATCTTCGACATCTTCATCATCTTCGCGTCGCGATCCGGATCGTCTTCTAATGGTGCAAGTTTGGAAAAGCTTCGCCCCCAGCAATACCCACAGACTTCTTCTTTTGCCGCAAGTGCAACCTCCTGTCGGATGGGAACGCTGTCGGATTTCTCACGGGAGATGCCGTCCAAATCAAAGATGGTCAGGGGAATGAGTTTTCTGGGGATAACCGACTCCGTGTAAGCGTAAACTTCCGCAAGGATATTGATGTAGTTGCGGACGTTTTCGGGGCAGGAAAATAGACTTTGCCCCTGGTTAACCTGTTCCGAAATTTGTTTCTGATATTTTAATATCAGCGGAGTTATATCTTTCATATGTCGATATCACGCCCTTTATCTTTCAAAGATTCCTTAGCCACAGTGACTTTGCTAGGGTCCGAATTAGCCTTTACGCAACGAGTCTCGGCCCACTTTCTCATGTCGTCAAAATCCTCGGTGCGCTGTTCATAGAGTGGCTTAAAGAGCTTCTTTGCCGCCATAACGTCTTTGTCGGTAATTCTCCGTTTTCCATCTTCGAAGGCGACCAACATCGCGTCATCAATAGCCTTTTCGATTTCCGCACCGCTGTAGTTTCCACTGTTTGCGGCCAGGTAATCGAGATCGAAATCCTGCGGGTTGTAGTCGCGGCGCTTCAGAAGAACACCCAGGATTTCCTTCCGTTCTACCTCAGACGGCAAATCAATGAAAAAGACTTCATCGAATCGTCCTGCCCGTTGAAACTCAGGGGGAATGCTCATGTGTTCGTTCGCCGTTGCAACCACGAATACTGGCTGCGTTTTTTCTTGCATCCAGGTGAGGAACGTACTGATAACGCGGCGGGTTGTACCTGCGTCGGTCACGCCCGTACTTCGGGCTCCAGAAAGAGCTTTGTCAATTTCGTCTACCCAGAGGACGCAGGGAGCAATGGTCTCAGCAAGCTTGATGACGTTGCGAGCGGCTTGTTCCGACTGCCCCACGAGGGACTGGAACAACCGACCGAAGTCGAGCCGAAGCAACGGCATCCCCCAGAGGTTGGCTGTCGCCTTGCACGTCAAACTTTTTCCACAATTATGCGACACAATTCCGTTAGTATAATAGCTGTGGCTATCGCTATTGATGTTTAGGTCGAAAGTATCTCTTATTCCTATGTATTCTTTACATACGAGTTCGTCTTCGCCATTCCTAGTTTTAACCGAGTCTTTTTCAACATCCAGATCGGATGACCTTTTCCACCCACTTGCAGTCATAATATCATGTTCTGTAGAGCACCCTAATTGGTTCCCGCTTACGGTTTTAATAACGTAGCACTCTTTATCTTTTTTTCGAACCAGATAGTTGATTGGTTGCCATCCCTCAGGAGTATCTATACTATATTGGCCGCCATCCTTCTGCGATAGATCAAAAAATTCTTGAATAGTAAGTTCGATTTCTTCACCTTTTTTCATGTCTACACCTTTTTAGACTTCTTCATAATCAAAGAAAACCTAGATTGGTATTTTTTAGTAAAAACTAGATCACCTGACAAGCACAAATTAAACATTCGTTGTTGGTCTATGATCTTAACATCAATTATTCTATATTCAAATCCATTTTTTTTACAAAATGCATAAGCCGCTTTCTGCTTTAAAATGTTTGAGGGCGTATCCATCAACTGTTTCGGTTTTACTTCAATAATTATCCTTCCATCGAGGACAAAATCAGGAATATAATTTCTGTGAGTACCATCAAAATCAGTATAAGGTATACATAGAAAAATTTGTTCTGCACTTACCCATTTATGATTATTTCTCTCGACTACATCAATCACATAAGACAGTTCTCGTAAACTTCTAAAAAACCATCCTTTATACCATCCCGCCCAACCATTCCCCGACCCGACAGGAGATGGTTTGCCATACATAGGATTTTTAAACCCAGAAACATTGTTAGACCTAACACTACTGAGTTCGGACATCCTTTTTATAGCTTCTTCTTCACCGTACTTTTCAACCCAGATCTGGTATATATTTCTCCCATACATGGGATTCCGGTTTCCAATAGTCTTTTGAGAAATTTTTGATCTAAAAGATTTTGTTCGGTAAACAGATTGGTCACGGTTTTTTTGCAACACTGAAAAACGGGATAACGTTTCATCATTATGAATATGTCCATAAAAAGGGTTCCCAGGACCAGAGTATGCCTCGCTTAAGATACGTCCTTTTTCTTCATACCTTGTACGAGATTCTGGCCTTAGACTAACTTCTTTTTGTTTACAAGAAATACACATTCTTTTTTTTCTATCCGCCATCTGCATATTTTTTTTAATCGTATATCCTAGCTTTTTCCCGCATTTAGGACAATTTCTGAAAAATTTTTTATCACAAGTCATACACAATCTCATTATTATACCTTGGGATACTCTCATCCGGTATCCCCGATTTCGGATTATGTATTATTCTGACAAAATAATCGTATTTCCTTTATCAGAAATTTTTTTAACTTTTATTTTTGTGTCTCCGAGAACACATCCAGGCATACCGATGGCCAAAATCCCACGTGGGACTTTCAGACCATACTCTTGAGCTTCTTTTGAGAAACACCGTTTACGCCTTTTCAGCCAATTCACCAGGTTGTGCAAACCGCCTACATCGTTGATGGTGACATTCTGGTTGTAGAATTCGAGTAACCCCGTTTTCCTGATAATCTGGCGCTTTTCCTCTAGAATGGTCTGGATGTCCCAGGCCCGGTGGAATACGATGGACTTCGCATACGCAGCCTGTGCCTCCACCAGGGTCAGACCACTGACCGCTTTGACTAGTTCTTCCTCACTTTTCCGCGTTGCCTCTTCCAACTTCGCTTCGGGTATTTTATTCTTTACGTGGTTGACAATTGCCCACAGTGCGTTGCGAATTTCTTCCTTGTTGGGGAAGGGGAAGTCAATAACGGATACCAAATTGTCGGCGGAAGGCATCGAGACATATTCAGGCCCGGTCATTACCACCGTGATAACCGATTCGAGGTTAGAGATTGCCTTCAACCGCCGCTCAAACCCAGGATCGTATTTCTGTGCGTATCGGTAGAAATCCAACAGAAGGTAAATTACTCCGTTCACACCTTCTTCGTCTTTGAGCTTCTGGAAATTCGAGGGCTTGCTGAGCTCTTTGGCGTGGTCAAGGATATGTTCCATCACCACGAACGGGTTTTTGATGTCGGGACTGGAAGTAACGGGGTCTTTGGTTTCTAGATCAATGAGTCCCTGGAAACAGTCCCACAATAACCCCTTAAACCCGTTGACCTTGCAGTACTTCTGAAAAAAGCTGATCATCCGCTTTTCTTCATTGGTGGTAAGAAAAACGAGTGGGAAACGCCCCTTAAGCAAAGCCGTGAGATTCTTCTTAAAATCTTCGGTGGCCATGCTCTCAAGTTCTTTTCGACAAACATCCAGGCTGTTACTAGGCATGTTTCGTCCTTCCTGAAAATAATCAGGTCTAATGCGACACGCCGATTATAACAGCCCAGTTTTCACTAATCAACAGGAATCAAGATAACCGAAATCTCGTTGGGTGTTACTTTGGGCACATCATGTGTAGATTTATCGTCAAATACGCCCAAATCTCGATTGAATTTCTCTATAGCTTGGTCGCGAAAGGCTTTTTCACGTCCGCGTAAATCCATAACCATCCGAACGCGGTGCTTCTTAGAAAGGAACTCCGTGACTTTACGATTCTTGGTATCAAGGTCGTGCGATGCGGTGTTGTACCCGTAGTGCATCTCTTTTAGCCGTTTGGGATGAGGCTGCTTGGCACTCTTTTCCATCTTGTAAACCATCTTCCGATAATTTTCGAGCTTGCAAACCGGAAGCCGTCCATTCGAGGATGGGTTGACTTCAATAAGGTCAAGCCCCAGCGTCTCCGCTTTACCCAGAGCTTCCCCCAAAGTTACTTCTGGAATGGATTCCCCGTCTGGCATAACCAACGAAACATTAGGCGCACGTATCTCGCCGTTGATGCGAAATTGCTTGTCCATGAGAATTAAAGCTCCTTTTCGGTGAAGGGAAATAAACTAGTGACGCGAGAGTCACTACTGAACACAATATCAACCACTAAAGAGCGGTCCACTTGTTGCAAGTATTCCGCTTGGTTTTTGAAAGGCCAGTTATCAGGATAGGGTGCTCGGTTACGGGTAGATTCGATTATCATTTTGCACAGCCCTTTTGAGCAAAGGGTTCTAACGTGCTTGTATACAGCATCCACGGCCGTCGATACCGTGTAGGATTTACCAATGATCAACCAGTTTATTGCAACCACGATTCCATAATCACAAATAAGCCTGCCCAAGCTAAGGCTCATAGCCGCTTCCAGAGTTTTTCTTGTCACTATCTGTGCTGATTGTTTCGGAGGTATGGGTTTGGACTGATCCGATTGCAGGCTCCGCAAATAATCGTACCCCTTCACAAACTCTGTCATAAGGTTGTAGTCGAGTAGCACGTAAGGGGTAAACAATCGTTCTTTTTGAACGTGGACATCGAAGTAGTAAGTAAAGAAAAACCGGATGTAATCGCGGAGAACGAGGTTGTCGCACATGCCAAAAAACTCTTCGAGCTGGTCGCGAATACGCATAATGTACTTCGTTACGCCAGGTTCGCTTAGTCCCCATCCCCGGTGAGTTTTCTCCATGAACAGATCCCGCATGTACATCGTAAAGTCTTTACTGTTCCACTCGAAAAGATTTTCCCGTATCGCTCGATGTTTCCCAAATTGCTTGGCAATATCTCGCGGGTCCACAATACGCGAAAGAGGGTTTTGTTCAATCTGGACCCCATTGTCCTTGACATAGGGGATAGACGAGGAAGTAGGTACTTTCCGCGACCTGCGAGAGCGCTTGACGCTCGTCGTTTTGCTGATGTCGTCCACTGAAGCATGACCGCCGATGCTGTGAATTAGGTCGGATTCCAACGACGGACCACCAATCATGTCTTATCCTCGTGCGACAATGATATACTCCGTGCTTTTCCGCTTCTTGCTGTATTTATACGTGTAGTCAATTTTCTCGACTATAACGTCGGTGCGGAACTTTTTCAAGCATTTCACGATAATTTCTATCCCACCCCAGCTCGAATCGTTATAACTAATGGTCCAGCAAGGCACATACGACAAAAGCTCTAAAAGACGAATAAAGTGTGCTTCGTATTCTTCACTATTAGTGAATCGCAATGCATTCGCCAGATGAGGCATGTCCTTCATCGGCACTTGATAGATATATTCTTCAAAGAACTGAAACATTTTGGCGTAGTCACTCTGGTCGCCGCCATACGGAGGATCGATGTAGCAGAGGTCCACTTCGGGGAAAACACGATCCGCAAGATCAATCGCATCCATGTTGAGCGCCTGATGCTTCACCCCGTTATTCATAAACGGCGGCTCAGATTTGAAAACCCTTTGAAACCCCATTTCATGCCCCTTGTTTCGGTTGTGGGCCAACCTATGATCTACGTCGGCTAAAACCTGTCCGTGGTTTAGTCTTCCCCCGACGTAGCAATGATCCATGATGTAGTTCTGCAAATAGACCATAGCCAGTGCCACTTTGTAGTCGCATTCAGACAACGGGCTCTGAAAAGAAACGTGTGCTGGATGACAGAAAAGATGGCACAAATTGCAGAAATAGCAAGCGAGAAAATCCATTTCCGATTTGGTAAACCGATGGGAATAGAGATGAGAACGGTTGTCATCGGGGTTGTTGAAGGGGATTTTCCCAAAGTCTCTGTTTGTGCAGAGGAATTTCTGTTCTTCCTCCGTTAACACCACCGAATTATTTTCAACGAACGCGAGCGCATTGAAATACGATGACGTGAGGATGTCATTGGAAATGACACGCTTTCCGAGCATTTTCATCGCCATAGAGACTGCGCCGCTCCCACTGAAAATATCGAGTATGCTTTCGTATTTAACCCCGTGTTTTTCCAACGTCAAAACCAAATCGCGGATCAGTTTCCGTTTATTGCCGACATAGGGATTATGGTAGGCGTAAAGACGATTTTCGATGACGGAAAGCCGTGAATTCAAGGTCTCTTCGCCGCAGAGAGAATCTGGATCTATTTCAACATCACAAGTGGGCCGTCGCATCGGGAGGATCCTCATCAAGTTTTAATCGTTTTATCACAAATTCCGGCTCAGTCTGGTAAATTTTGAGACGAGCTCGGCTATGGTCTTCGAGATATTTATACCCATCAAGAAAATCGATAACAATCGCGTCACGCTTATTTGGGCTTTTCCGTATGATACGTCCAATACGCTGAAGTGCCCGTGTCTGGGACTTTCCCGATCCCGCTAGAATAAGAGTATCCAGTGGTTTACAGTCGATACCTTCGTCGAAAATAACGGTTGCTATGGTCACGCGGGTATCCTGTGCCCGCATCTTGTCCAAATGAGCTTTCCGAATTTTGCTTCTACATTCTCCGTGAAGGAAAACGCTGCCAGGTATCATAGACTGAAGCAACTTCCCATGAGCAAGCCGGTTGCACAAAATTAGGATATTACGCCCAGATTTTTCCATCGATTGAGCAATGTTCGCTATCCATTTGTTGCGAAGATGATTGTTTACAACCGCTTGTTTATAGATGTTCGCATAAGTGGATTTGGTAATATGAATATTAACCGGCACTTCGATGAAATAGATAGTCGGTCTTACCAATTCTCCTTGCTCGATGAGAAAAGAGGCACTGATTTTACCTATGCACTTTCCGAAACACGCATCAATCAAAATGTCATCGTTTTTGTCGCGCCAAGGAGTTGCAGAGCCACCGTACCTGTAATGGCAATTTATTGTGCAATCGGATAATATCTGGCACGTCTCAGCTGCCCAATGCTGAACCTCGTCGCAGTACATAACCTTGGCTGAATAAACAAGCTTCTTCACATCTTCTTTAATGGTGTCAATCTGTTCATCATCGGCCTCAGGCTCATCTTCATCGAATTTGACATACTTAGCCCCCAAACAACGGATGGCGGTCTGAACTGTCATAATGTTGATGTCGCGGATAATGCACTGCCCATCACCAATAATCCCGACTTTTAACTGTTGCCCATCCTGCAGGATGAACCTTTCCAACTCGGTCTGGGCCTGATAAAGCAAGTCTTTGGAGGTAACAAAAAAGATAGTCGGAGAAAGAGCGATTTGCTGAATCACATTTGCGGCTATCGCTGTCTTCCCTGCACCCGTTGCAGCTTGGAATATTCCGCGTTTTACTTTTACAGCATCTACAACAACTCGCTGTTGATAGTCGCGCTGTTGACATTCAGGGGACATCGAAAGGTTTAGGTCTTTGCCGATGAGTTTTGGCCGGAGGTCATAGATTTTGTAGGTTATGCCGAAGTTTTCGAAAAACTTACGAGCTTTACTCAGAAGCCCTGTAGGAAAGTGTGGCCCTTTCTTTTTTACGAAGCATTTACAGGATTCTTGATTGTAGCATACGGTACTTACCAGTCCGTCCCAGTCTGCCATCCACCGCTTCTTGGGGTCTTTTTTGGCCCGTTCCTGGATGTTTAGTACCATCCAGTGGGAGTCGTCGGGGTAATATCCCATCTCCTGCTTAAAGGATTTGTATTCCTCGGAAGAGAGTCGCCCTTCCATATAGGTGACATTGTGGTCCAGCTTCAGAATAATGCGAACGTTATCCATTAGTTTTACAAACCTTGCGTTGGTTCAACTACCGGAACTTCTGTCCCGGTTTGGTAAATTCGTTTTGCGGGCAACCGTACACGTCGTCGCCATCGAAGTTTGACGCGGTCAGGGGAATCTACGCCGCCTTCTACATCTTCTACCATTTCATCCGCCAAACCTTTCATTTCACAGCTAGGGTTTGGGTTTAATCCCGGAAAAGTTTGAAGATGCGTGGCTATTTTATATTGGTTTGTCCGTATGATTCTCAATTGGTTTTCCCTGTTCGTTTTCCGACTGTGAAAGAGCTTCTACCCTCTTCCACAGATAATGAAGCTTGTCTTTTACGCCCATTAATTTCCAGTACGAGACAACTTGTTTATGCTTCACCAGGGACGCGGTGACAAACTCCAGAAAACCGAGCACCTGTATGACACCTTGGTCTACCTCCGAATTGGTCGTAATGGGACAATTAGCGATCATCCCCTTCATTTTATCAATACTTGACAGCGCGACCGATTCATTCCCATCCAAAAGCATATTCAGAGACGCTTCGAGTTCGATTAAAGCATCTTTGACCGATGATGTCCACATACACATTTCCATCATGCATCCTCTTACAATTTATTGTTTCGCTACATTATACCAAAGAGCCAATCACTACCAAACACGTTTCTTCGACAAAAGCCCTTGGATTGTGATATCGGGCGGATCTTGTTCGCCGTCTTTCACTCTAAGTAACATGTTAAACGGTATCCCATCTACTTTTCCACGTTTTGATCTTTGTTCTCTCAGCGCGTCAATGCGGGCATCCAATTCATCATTAAAAGGCTGAAGAGCTCGATAGGTCGTCCAGTCTGATCCCCTCGTCGGATCCAGCATTTTCTCCGGTAGTCCGAAATACCACCAAATCAGTGGACTTTGCTGTTGGCCTACTTTAATCTGGGGAACTACTCCATGGGCAGTCTTTTGTCGCGTTCCCAGGACATTATATTCCAGTCCCAGGACCATGAACATCATGCACATAAATTCGTTCACCCTAGCCTCATCAACGAATGCAATTTTTATTGCACCGAGAAATTTTTCATACAGGTCCGAATCAATGATGTCTATCACTGTCTCAATGGGGTCCAAGCAATGTGCCTTGAGTGTCTCCACAAAAAGGTAGGCATTCTTCATAACCCCGTTATCTATGCCCATATTGACAAAAATATGTTCGTAGGAATCGGGCGACACTTCATCCTGGGCAAAAAAACGAGCTCCGTCAACAAACGGAGTATCGCTCGACACAACCGCCACGTTTTTTAACATTTTGTGATAAACCGGGCAAATCAAATCCTTCATCAGTATCCAAACGAGGGGCTCTTGGTAAAGGCGATAAAGAATAAGATCCTGGCTCTTTGATACCGGACACGTTGCCCTTGCCGAATCCGCCCCCATCGACTGTTGGATGGATTTCCTGAATTCCGAAATAAATTGGGTCCGCTGCGAATCATTGAAAAGTGGTTGACCAAGAAACTTTGCAGAATTATTCACGTAGGTCTCGACGATTTTATATACCGTCTCGATGACGTTCTTTGGGTTGCCTATGGAAATACATCCATCGACGAGCCCCTCTACCCCGCCGAAAACAACAGGAAGGTTAACGAAAGGCACACGGTTGTGAGAACTGGCACACTTCAAAATCGACTGCGCAAATTTGAAGTCGCTGATTTTATTGTTCACCCCTGTTACCCTTCCTTTTGCCCACTTTGGGCCGTTCATTATTGTAGATTCCCATGCTTTCAAGAACATCATCGAAGTACTTTACGCCCTCCAAATACTTCACCGTCTCGCTGAGCTCTTTGTCACTGATTTTCGTGGAAGGGGGTTTCTCTTTCTTTTTTACAATGGGCTCTGGTTTAGATTCGGGCGCAAGGGACTCCCTTTTCGAAGCGTACATGGGGTTCCCCGTTAGTTCCTCTTCGACTATTGAAGATAGAGACGGGTCAAACGAATGGAGAATCATCATGGCGAAATCCATGAGACTCATGGGCTGGAACTCGACGCTAACAGAGTCCTTACAGTCACAACGGTACTCAACAAAAAGCATCTGCTGCATACCATCTTTTTTGCTAATGCGGACCCCGACCGCCTTGATACATTCTTCTTTAAATGGAGCTTTGCATCGTTCACAAACGAACCCATCTCGAACAAGGCTATTTATGATTATCGATGGAATACCTTTCATGTTTCTGTCCTTTTAAACACAATATATAGTACTTCAAAAGGAGAAAGTTTCCTCCTTCATGGAACATCATTTTATCGGTGTTAAAGGATTAGAAATCGACATATTTGTCTTTCTTGATGCGGTGCCCGCTCCCGTCGAGGATCTGGTCGGCTTTGTCCCGGTCGTAATCAAGGTCCACGTTGTAGGTCCACGTAATGCCCCGTTTGCTATGAATTCCGAAGATTTTCTGCTCCGGGCGGCTAGCCGCGTGAATTGTTTTTAAGGAGAACACATCCGAACCCATAAATGACCCATTGATCAAGATGCGTCCATTGTTGGTGGAAAGCTCGGCACTGCTGTGGTAATGCCCCGCCAAAGTGTAATCCGATATGACTTTGGTTATTCCCGTCATACGCAGCTCATAATCCTGTACTGATTTAAGGGACGTGGCGCATTTACGCAGGTCGTCGCCATGAACGATGAGGAAATTGTGCTTCTTAATGTTTCTTATGATCCACCAGGAATTCGGCACAACAAGCTCAACTCGCGGGTTCTGTCGGAATCGTTCCTCCAGGAACTTGTAGCAGATGTAGTCCCAGTTGATGTAATCTTTTTCGATGCCTTGTGGCGCGGCACGTCCATGGTTGCCACGAACCCCGTAGAAATGGATTTTCTCGAAAAAGCCCAGCCAATAGTAGATCGCTTCGGCGAGCGCTTCAAACCCGGTAATCATCTGCTCGAAAATGGGGAGATTGATGTAGGTATTGTTCCAATTGCCCGTAGCGTTCATCCCAGCAACGACATCCCCCAAGGAGAAAATGTGAAGTTCCGGGATGTGATAGAGATTGGAATGTAGCTCCGAGATGTCCGCCACGGCATATTTGAGGTTCCTCATCCGTTCAGCGAAAATCTCCACGTTGTATTCCGAAATGCCACCGGTTTCCCCAAGGGTATGATTGTGTCCAATGTGCATGTCGGAAAGCATCAGCCCGACATGTTCGTCCTCATGGTGCTTCTGTGTCTTCCGAGCTCGGTACACTGGCGGTGGAATATCGGGAAGCGATTTAATAGCCATTGCCATCCTGTCCCCGATAATTTCGGCTCGGATGCGGTAGTTTTCCGCCTTTTTGTCCTGGGCCTGGCTTATTTTTTCCTTGAGAGACCGCCTCGTGACGTTGTCAAGGTCCGTCAGTGATTTATTGTGAAAAGGAGTGTTTTCCCAGCATACGCCCTGGTACTTTCGTTCGCACGATTTGACGGTGCGTTTCAATTCAAGGGCAATCAGCCGGTAGGGAATCCCGTCTCGCCGCATGTAGTAGAGCGTTTCGAGTTCAGAATTTTTCCAAGGTCGGCCGGGCGAAAAAAACATACAATCATTTTTATCTGGCATACAAACGTTCCTCACAAATTAATCACATTTTCGCACTATACCGACAAAACAATCACATTTCAAACGCGGCAACATGTTTTTGCACAATTTTTAGCGGCGGGCGGTTTCCCCACTTCTTCCTGAACCTTATTAGACTGTTCTTGAAAATTTCTGTTTTCCTCGGGTTCTGTCCGAGTGTCTGGTGAGCGGTGTGGGAAATCTTGGCCCGAGGATTCCAGCCAATGCGGAATCCTTTATCGTGGGCTCGATAGCAAAAATCGGGGTCTTCGAAATAGGCGGGGTTGAACTGCTGGTCGAAAAGCCCGATTTCGTCGGTAACATGTTTCTTGATAGCCATCCCGCAGCAGCTCACGTAGGAAAAAGGGCTGGAAAAATCACGCACACTGGTAGTCGGGATACAGAAATCGGAGAAGGAACGAGCATCCGTTCCTGCCAGATCGTATCCCTCACGCATAAAAGCGGTATATTGTTCAATCCACCCCTTTTGCACAAACTGGTCGTTATCCAGGATGATAAACCAGTCCGGCAAATTATCCAGTGTCATCCAGACCTCGTAAGACCTATTCCTCCCGCCGATAACACCTTCGTTGGCTTTACTGCAAATCAAAGTCATATTATCTTTATCTTCAGCAAACTTCCTCAAATAATCTGCCGTGCCATCTCTGGACCCGTTATCCATCCAAACCAGTCCGAACGGAGAAATGGTGTGGAAGTATAAAAGGTCAAGACAACGGACGCTAATGTCTTTGTTGTTATGCGACAGAACCATCAGTTCTACAGTCGGAATTGTGGTTCTCTTTTTAATCACCATTTGAACCTCTTAGGATATTGTCACGCTCCTCAAGGCAAGCCTTGAGGCTTGTATCAACTTATGCTGATTTTCTTTTTTCTGTTTCATTGTCGAGACTCCTGTCCCTGACTCCACAGACGTTAATTCCTGCCCGTGCAGCAGTATTTAATATGTTAATAGAAGCATTCTCATCTCTATCCATCTTACTACTACATCCTTGACATTCAAAAACTCTATCTGCTAAAGTCAAATCTTTGTTATACCATCCACACTTACAACAGGTTTTACTTGTAGGTTCAAACCGATTAATCTCCTGAAACACCTTGAAATTCCACAAAGATTTGTATCTCGTCTGCCTCTTAAATTCATACCAAGCAACATCCGAAACTGACTTTGACAGCTTGTGATTTCGCATCATTCCTTTAATGTTCAAATCTTCAAAAACAAACCCATCATACTTGGTTATCATATCATGAGTCAGTTTGTGAAGAAAAGACAACCTTGCGTTTCGGATATTTCTATGTACTCTTTGAACTTTCGTTCGTTGTTTTCTGTAATTTTGACTACCTTGGACCTTCCTACTGAGTCTTCGTTGTTCCCTTGCCAACTTCTCTTCTTGTTTACGGAGAAACTTGGGATTTTCTATTTTCGTCCCATCAGAGAACACGGCAAAGGTTTTGAGTCCTAAATCAATACCGACCAGTTTTTCATCTTTGATTGGTTGTTCTTTGATTTCAATCTCGCAGGTCACAGAACAATACCACTGTTTTCCATCCTTCGTAATTGTGATATGCTTAGGTTTTCCTTGTAGAGGTCGATGTTTCTTCCACTTAACTTCGCCAACTTTGGGGATGAAAACAAAACCTTTTGCAAGTCTCCACTTTTGAGGAACGGTAAAACTGTCTCGTTGTTTACCTTTTTTCTTAAACTTCGGGAAACATTTTGACCTCTTAAAACAATCTTTCATTGCTTTGTCAAGCTGTCTGCCTACCATCTGCAAAGATTGAGAAAAGGATAAATTCAAGAAGTCATATTCTTTTTTAAGGTTTGGTAAAGAGACTATCATTTCATGAGAGAACTTGAATTTACCTGTTTCTTTATGGTAATTGATATTCTCGGCAAGGAATTTATTCTAAAGGAAACGAGTGTTTCCAGCTTGCTGTTTAAGCAATTGGATTTGATCGTTTGTTGGATACAATCTAAATTTGAAACCTTTCCGGACAATCATTTCTCGCTAATCCTTTAGCGCATGAAGACGGAAATAAGTATGAACATCGCCCATCATTAGAGACCTGAGCCTCGCAGAGACTGTTGTTTCAGTTTCTTCGCAAAACTTCTGGAAGGCGTTATGAAAACGAGGTCTCACAACGAATCTGATTTCACGAGTCATTTTTTCTTTTTGTGTAGGTTTTCTCATATTATTTCCTTTTTCTATTTAATATATAGATATTATCGGAAAAACCCTCCACGAAAATTAAGAATTTTCTATTAAATTTTTAAAGAGCAAATGCTGCTGCATGTTTATCGATACTTCGCATTTAATGCCAATTCATCCTCACAGCAAGCCGATGAGGTTTTCTTGGCTATCCTATTATAACAACATTGCTCGTCACCGGCACACCATTATCTATAGCATCATTCGGTGTAACAACCGCTTTCCAACGATGCCCTCTGGTGGTCATCGATCCCGGTATAACCAACTGGTTCGTAGTAAAGCTGGGGTCTGTAACAATTGTATAGTTAAGTGGGTCCACTGAAGCGTCAAACTTGTACCAGACCACGGAGGTGTTGTTCGATTGGCCGGGGTCAGCCAGTCCAAATATGTCGAAATCGTAAAAATCGTAGTAAAGGTTCAGGTCGTCGCCCTGCTTCGGGTTCGATGGAGTAATAGTGACGTTCTCTACTGTAGGCAGAGAATTGACAACGGATACTGTGTCAGTAATGACCGCCTGGCCTATACTGGTATCGGTCTTTGGGATAACCTTGGCATAAAGAGTGTTATTCAGCACAAGTGCCACAACGCCTTTTGCGTTGACTTCGCCGGGGATGACTTGATCCGCAACCGCTCCATCGTCATAGGTTTGCCCAATGACTCTGTTTTTGAATTCCTCGTCGTTCACATACCATATGACCTGTGTTTTGTCCGTCGCGACATCCGCCGTAAACGTGTACACGATTTTAGCAGCCATGTTCGAGCGAAGAACATCGTACATCGCACCATCTGTGTCCATCCCTTTGATAGACACAGATGTTGCCGCAGGTATTGTCTCTTTCACTTCTGATATACTGGACTGGACGAGATAGCCGAACATCGTCCCGTCGCTCGGTTTAACGGTAAAGTAGACCTTATCCCCTACATGCAGAATTGACTCTCCCTTTTGCCGGGCATACTGTTCCACCGTCATGCCCGAAGGTATATCCCCGATGCCAAAGTCGAAAACATTCGAGAAAATGGGGTCGGCGGGGTTGGTGAGATCGTTCCATTTTTTGCAGCCGTCCAGGTAGTTTATGTGCAAGCCGTTGATGTACCACCGTATCTGGGTCTTTGTAGTATCTTCTTTGTCCAAGTTCGCGTCGGTATACTTGTAGGAGCCCTGGATCGTCGAGTAAATAACAGGGTCAGAGGGAACAACTTCTACCTCTGTAGCCGATGGCGGAATTTCCTGGACAGGCGGCAACAAATCCATGTTCGTATTATAGAAATAGCCCAGCCCATGAATTTCCAGCGGATTCACCGATGACTTATTCGTCAACTCCATGCCCATCCTAAAGTGGTTCTGATTGATGACATTGACGGTGAAAGTAGAACGCTGCGGCGACGCAAAAACAACAATCCCATCCCTCGGATAAACCTTGTAGGTGTTACTCGGCACTTCCTGGTCGTCGATGTCATAGACTATGACGGTCGCCAAGGGGTCAAACCGACCGTAATGAGACTTATATGTGTAGCAGTTGATCCTTTCCAATATGTCTCTCGGATGCTCGTTTACATCATCAACAAACCGAACAGGAATCAGAACCTTCCCATTTTGGTTTACCCTGGGCTGTGCCGAACTGTAGAAATCTTGCCAGTTGTGGGAGTCGGAAGTGGCAAAGCCAACCTTTACCTGGTCCGGAAGCACATCCGTCCCGCTGTTCGCGTCAACCGCTACGGCAATTTGTTGAGGCAGGACTGTATCCTGAACCTCATTGAAGTAGATATAGGCTTTCCTCTCACCGTTGTATTGCATCCGAAGATATTGAAGTACGGGAGACCGCACCAAATCGTCACCGTAATAAATGTCCGTCCCGGAACCGAACCCTGTTACCAGCGTTGCGACAAATTTTAAATACCGCGCGTAAGTATTGGAAAAATCTATCTCCCGATTAATGGCATAGGTGTCAGAGCTCGTAGTGAAGTTGTATCCATCAGTGCTGAAATACACCTTCCAGTCGATGTTCGTATCCGGATATAAAACACCACAAACGTAAATGTAATCGACCATAACCGTGGACCCAAGATCGATGACAAACTGGGCCGTCCCGTATCCCATTGATCCAACAGCGGAGCCATAAAAAAGGTCAATCAAGTCAACCAGATCGTTTTGCGATACGACGGTTAAGGACTGTCCTCCCGTCATGAAAGCCATTTTATTCAGAGCCGTTGTGTCGCTGGTATCCGCTTTGGTCGAAAGTGTCATCGGATAAACCACTGAGAAATTTCCAATGACAACGGGAACTTCTTTGTTGCCCTCGACTTGGTTTACGGCGGCGATTGCATCGTCAACCGTATTGTTAGACATGTTCGCGTCGTTGTCCGTAAACAGATACATCATTTTCTTTACACTATGGACGGTGTTGTCTGAAATGATTCCCGCCGATTGTACCATCGCATCGTAAATTGCAGATGCCCCAAAAGACACACGGTTTCTCATGTTCTCCAACTCTACAAGTACTTCATCCGCGTCCGAACTATTTGTTTCCAGAACAGGATCCACAATCGGGATCCAACTAATGTCGGAGTAGTAATTAAGAATCGGATTGGCAGTCTGCGACAGCACGCCAGGTACAATTTCGTCTCCCGTAGTTTCTGGTACTTGGTAATTGTCTATAGTTTGCCCATACAGATATGAGTCGTTGATGGTTATTTCCACAGAAACCTTGTACGGCTCACGGATTTTGTCGGCCTCAATTTTAATGGCATTCTGTTTAAGTTGGAGCACCTGTGACTGACCGATGCTCGTATCGACACCCGCACGGGCAATAATAGTCTCAGCTTCGTCAATGATATCTTCTGAGCGAGGCAGGAGCGTAATGATGCCCGTCCCATTTTGGATTGTAAGGTTGTTACGGACGAACAGGACAGGATACACAGCACTTGATTGTTTAAAAATAGACAAGGCGTTCTTCTGTACCGTATCCGTCTGAGACTGTTCGGCGATATCAGTTTCATCTTCATCCGGACCGCTGAACTTAAGTAGCCCCCTCACGTTAACACTAACGTCACGTCTAATCAACTCTCCCGCATCATCCTCAAGTCGGACAAAAATAGAAGCACTCTGCTTTCCGTCCAGCCGAACATTCATCGTGCCTGTATTCATCAAAGTCCCGGAAGATGAAATAAAGCTCCAATTAATCTTCACGAATCCAACGTAACCGGCATCTCCAGCCGGAAACATCAAAAAATCGTCCCAGACACCCCAACCGAAGATATCCCAATCCGTAAAACCAAATTCAGACCATGATGGTATCATAATTGTAGCCCCTACCACCCACGCCCGCTGGTGTATCCACCGCACAGGTAAATGTGATCTGAGACACCATAATCAGGATCTCCAGTATAATATAGTGCGGACGCTCCAGTTACACCATTATACAAACGCTTGGAGGTTGCTAAAGTATAAGACATTTTAGTCAAAATCGTTGGCGCTGTTATAATCTCGACATAGTTCGAAAGGCCGGTACTTTTGGTCCCACCGAGAAGATAATGATCATCTCCGTTTGAGGCTACTGCGGCCATGTACTTCTCTATCGGCAATGTGTCGATATCGCCTTCCATGTCTACAATCGTCCCACTCACCACATCGAATCCGAAAATCTCTTCCTTGTAATCCAGCGTCCCGTCCGATTTCCTCGAGACGCCGTTGACAACGACAATCCGGTCTCCCCTTACAAAACTAGAAGCAAAATATCTCTTGGCTAGCCTAAACGATCCGCTCGCAAGTAAAACCGTACTCCAGGTATTGGTGATGATGTCGTAAATTTCAACACGGTTATTGTAACTGCCAATGGTGTAGTTAGTAAGACTTCTCGTTGACCTGATCGAGTTAATGCCGGTTAGAATATAAACCTTTCCACTAACGCATTGTGCCACACCTTCGGCAACGCCATAATCGGTAGTGATAACTCCATCAATAACTGTCGGCATCGGGCTCAGCTTTTGCCAAGAGTTGTCCCGAGGATCGTAAACCTCCAAATCAGTGGACACTACCGGATAGCCTGTGGTGTCATCCATTTTAATGCCACCGGCAACGTATATCTTCCCTGTCATACTATCCACAGCAGACACGGCCCCGTACCTTGCGGTTGGCATATGTGCAGCAACGGTCCATGTATCTGTAATAGGGTCGTAGCGGTCATTGTTTTGACAGCAGGATCGCCCGTAGTCGGTTTCTGATTCGGTTATCCCACCAATCGCAAAGAAGTACCCGTCCGACTGCTCGAAGCAGAAATTGCCCCTAGCCACCGGCATAGATGCCATATCTTCCCAGATATCGGTGGTCATGTCCAGCCGCTTCAGAGCTCCCTTAAACACGCTGTCTTTCGGGGGCATAGAAGACCAGCTAAATGAGCTCCCCGACGATCCCTGGACTGGTTTCATGACCGTAACCGTAATCGGAACACTTTGTACTCGCTCCACTTCATCCATCTCGTCGTAGGTACTCAGAATTCGGATGTGCTCAATATAGTCCGAGCTTAAGGACACGCGTGGATAAAACTTGAAGGTTGCGTAGCTGCGGGTATTGAAATCATCGATATCTTTTCTGATTTCGTTTTCGATGGGGCAAATATTGTGGTCAGCCGTAATAGGACTGGTTCCATTGTTGTTCCCGATGACGGCATAAATTGGTGTTCCTGCAGGAACGTTTTTTCCTGCGAAAGAGACCTGTACCGTCAACTCGACAACCGCGTTTCCACTAACGATGATCGGATTGTGAACGCCTTTCGACTTTTTCAGTCCCAGTAGAGCAATGTCGGCCGCGGTCGCAAAATCAACAATTTCGCCGTTTATCTTTTTCTGAACAAGCCGAATCCGAAGAGGCTCAACCAAAGTAATTTGACAAGGAGGCACGCCGGTCTCAGGCGATCCCCCTCCTGCTAACATCTTGGCTTTGCCATCGACGTACACGAATGTTTCTCCTGTGACCGAAATGTCTCCAAGGAACATCCATGAATTGCAGTTGGTGATCCCATCGGACGGGAGTAAACACATGCACGGGTTAACAACTCGCTCGTTTTCCGTTCCGCAAACCAACGGGTCTTCGCTGTCGTCAACCGGTGGTTCCCCTTCAATATCTGGTGTGTTGGAATTAACTCGGATGTAAACCGGGGTGTAATCGCCCGACACGGCGACATAAGCAGTCCCTTTGGCGATCTCACTGTCATCGGTAGTAATGAGGTAAGATTCGTCCGTGTACGGATCGATTATTTCCTCGACACCTTCCCCCCACACAAATTCCGTTGATGCACCTCCCGACAGCTTCACTATTTGATTAAGATTGAGCTCGTAAACCGTTCGACCGTAGGTGGGCAGGCAATCCCGGAAACAGTCGGCATAGGTGGTTGTAGAGGTGTTCGGGTCTTTACTGATGATGAGCTTTGTATAGTGGACACCGTCGCAAACAAGATCCTGATTCATTGATGGCAACTCCATCAGGAACTTGTCGCCCATCGTATCTTCGGTAATCTCTATCGTTGCTTGGACCAGAATGAGACCTTTGGCCTCGTCCGTCATGCCTTGGTGGGTGATGGATGCGGTAACTACAAGGAATCCCTTTTTGGCGACTTGGCTGCACGGACCAAAGAAAACGTTACGGGCGGTTCCTCGGCGAGTATAAGAGTAAACACCACTGGCGACAGGAACCTTGTCCAGGGAATAAAATGGGAAGTTGCCCTGTGCGCTTATATTCTCCAAATCCCATTTTACAATACTTCGGTCGGCTGGCATTGTAAATTTCGACGCATCGTCCGGGAAATCCGGATCGACGATGTAAGCTACCGCTTGTTGCTCAGCAATACTTACTCCGTCCGATTTGACGGGCGAAGCGGCAATGACATTAATCCGGAGAGTACTCTGGAACACAATGTACATGCTCTGTACGCTATAATATCCAAGGTATCGCGCCCGGATGTACAGTTTGACGGGCATGACATTCGCCGGAGCATAAATCGGGATATCAACATAAGAAATGGGTCTGCCCAGCGCGTCCAGACCATCCCGGACCTGGAAAACCGAGTTTGGGAGTGTAACAGTTTGGCTTTCGGCAACAGGGCTGCCCTCAGTCGAGCACAAATTCATCGGGCCAGCACCCCAATCACTACTCCAAACATCCCAAATTCGAACGTCTACCGTGCTGGAGTTGGCCAGCGTCCCGCCCGCATAAGACAAAACAGCACGAGCCACAAAAGGAACAGAAGCCCCCGCATAAACGCCGTTGTAGGATTGGCCTTTGTCCTCGATTTCAGGCATATAGCCCTCTTCCTCTGGAGGCTTCACCTGAAGACATTTTGAGGACACATATTTGTTGTCTCGGTTAATCAAATCGACCGAGAAGGGATTGGAGAGGGTTATGACAATGGGCTGGGACGTAAATTCAAACAGGTAGGAACCTTCATCGGTTGTGATTATTACATCTTCGGGGCGGGTAATAACGCCACGATTAATAAGGTCAGACAAAATGTCCTCAGCCGCAGTCGTAGAGCCTCCGGACGCGAAGGGTATAACCGCCTTAACCTTTACAGTAAATTTTGCAGTTTTGACACGACCAAGAAGGTCGGCATCCCGCGTCATTTTGATGCTGCCTTTGATAATCCCGTCGCCACTTTTAGCAACAACGAACTTGTAAAACTGATCATCAGTTACCGTAGTTACGGCAGCCCCTCCAAAAACATTTTCGTCAGCAAAGGAGTTCCTCTCGATTTCCGCTTTGATATACAAATCAATAAGTGTCTCTTTGGGCACGGGCCGTCCGAAAATGTCGGTCATTGCCGCATACAGCATAACTTCCTGATCCAGCCACCCGGTAACGTCATCAGTGGTTGTAACCACGTCATCCCACGAAATGGACAGGGAAGTATCGCTTACCAGTTCATACGAGATATTCTCTATGTCGGGCAAAGGAATACCAACATCGTCCGCTAAGGAGGATGGGGTCGAAGAAGCTGAGGCATAATAGGTGGATGAAGTTCTTCCAAACCTGTCAACGTTGAAAATGGTGTACGAATAAGTGTCGCCGTTGGTCAACTGCCGATGAACGAAGCCCGTCGAGGTAAGAGGTCCATTGTATACCAACTCGCCCTCACAATGACCGTCCGCGTTTACCACCGGGCTTCTTGTCCCTTTAAGTACATACACCTTAATTCGAGACAAAGATTCGTTGGCAATGTAGTTCGTCCAGGTAAAATACAGCTTTTCATTGCCGACCATGACCGATACATTTGAGGGTGCATATTGATACGAGTCTACAAATGTTGGCAAATTGCCATTGGTAATGGGAGGAATCGTTGCAGAAAGTACCTTTGAGTCCGTATCCAAGCTGACGTTACCCATCGAGTTTTTAGAGTATATCCTGTAGTATATCGTTTCCCCCAACACAAGATTAGAGCTGTCTGTAAAATAGTATTCGCCAGGCAAAGGCGAAGAATTGACATATACAACCGTCGATTTTTCATCTCCGTCCCAAGAAGGATAATTGTAGTCGTTGCGAAGAACCTTAACAGAGCCACCCTCAAAATCGTAGTCCGCATCAACCATGTAGTTCATTACGTTCAACCGGTCGCCGTTGTCAGTGTCTTCGTTTATTATTTCATACGTATCGGGATCGATATTTGAGTTCGCGTACTTGGCAATGTAGGTAGAATCCCTTACGACGCTGTGTATACTGACTTCTGTCATCTTTCCTGTGAACGGTCGAGCATTCTCGTCACCGCCAATAAAAACTTTGTCTCCCTTCGAAACGCGAGCGAGGGTAAGGGTCTCAGTATAGGTAAAATAATCCGGAACGCCGTTGACATAAAAGGTAATTTGCTTCGTCGCCATATCGATAGTCACGGCAATGTGGTTCCACTCATATAGATTGGGGGCATTGGTAGTAAAAGGAACTTCTCCCATCCCACCACCGTAGCAGAAAACCCCGCCCGCGTCAAAGTAAATTCCGAATCCACCGTCGTCGTAACTGTTTTTTGGTCCGAGATGCAGGATGAACTGGGGGTTCGACAAATCGTAAGGGTAGACCCAGGCCATGAAAGTGAACTTCTGCCAATTCCAATCTTCACTGACTACGCCCGAGGCGGCTGTATTCCCGCCGCCGTAAAACCGCATAGCCGATTTACCCGATGGGACGTAGTCTGAATCCATCCAAGCGACTGTTCCTGCGGTTGTCAAATCCGTCTTCAGACTGCCGAAGTCGTAGACCTTAGATCCTCCGCCCTCGTCAAAGTGCCAAAGGCATTTCGTATACTCGTCTCTTGGGACTCCACTCCCGATGAGGTTTTTCCCGCCGAAGATTGCGACACCTCTTGGGATAATGCGGGAACGAGGCGTGATATTGATATGCTGCCCCGTGCTAAAGTGGCCGTATTTGTTCATCGTGTAAAGGGTGTAATAGTAGGTCCGGCCAGAAACGAGCCCACTGTCGAAAAATTTGTTCATAAATCCATCATAAACCAAATCGCCGTCCAAAGGACTCGTCGGGTAGCCGGTCTCGTTCCTCACGATGCACGTACCGGAATATCCAGATTCGTGGTTTACAAAATAGTCTGAAATGAGGTCGTTCGCATTTGTCGCAGCCACCTGGGCTGTATCTTTAGTGGCGAAGAAAACGAGCTTGATGGGCGCGGACCCATACTCGATCAGGTTGTAGTAAATTTGGCCGGGATATGTCGCAGCAATCTGACGAACGAGTTGCTCCGCAACGTCAAACCTCAACCCCTGGTTATCATTCCAAGTCATACTGCCACTTTGGTCAACGATCAGAGTTATGACGCGGTTGTCGAGATACAAAACCACATCTTCCCCACCGAGCTCGTCTGTTTCTGTTTTTGTCCGGTAGAAAACCAATCCGCTTTTGTCCGAGAATATGTTTACCTGAATGTTTTGGACATCCACGGGCTGGACGATAAATTTCTCATCTTGGATACCGGTTTCATCTGAGTAAACAGCAAAAGCGTGGCGTTTGCTCGTGTTAATGTACCACGTATCGGCGGTAAGGTCGGACTCACCTGTTATCGCTTTGTAATAATCTATTGGGTCAGAAATAAACGGCATTTTTAGATCCTGATAGCAGAGGGATTGTCAAAGTACTCGTCATTATCTACAAGCTCCCAAACAACAAAATTATTCCCAGTATTTCCGCTGGACGATAAAACCAGAAAGTAGCTGCCGGTGAACGATATTGCCGATCCAATGGGGTTTAGGTCGAAATTATACCAGTCATCAGCGACAACATCGGATACGGTGTTCTTATAATCATAAATCAACAAAGGCTGGTCTGGAGTATCTGGGCTCCCTTCCGAATAAACCCGCAAATGCAAAGTAATGAATGGACTAGGGGTGTAATTCGGCCCATACCCATACGGCATGTCCAGCGACGATCTTAAATATATCTTGTCTATCGCATTCCCCGTGTCCTTCATTTTTATGGACAGAACATGAAGTCCGGTATCGGGCACAACAAAAGATCCAGCCTCTATCCATTCCCAAGTAGACGGGTCACTAGTATTAGACACATCGAGTACCAGCACCCCGTCGATGTAAACACTGAAATTTATCGCATGATTGACAGCTGATTTGGCTCTGACTGCCAAATAGTAGAGCGTTTCTGAGGACGACTTAAATGGGTAATTAAGAATGCTAAAGTCTTCGTCTGATACTCCTGTTTGTGAAGAGTCCATGAACATGTATCCATTACCCGTAAAATTGCTCATGTCTGTCGAAAGACAGTATTTGACGTTCGACTGGGTAATGTCTAAGAAATTGGTTGCGTCGATGACCAGTGGCGAGCTGGATGAAACGGTAAAGTAGCTATATGTATTTCGACCAACTCGTTTCAAATATAAAGATGCCTTTGTAGGCACATACTGGTTCGTAACATCGAATTTCTGAGCAAGCCTTAAAACCGGCAAAGGGTTCTCAAAAATATACACGCCTCCACGGCCGTCGTCCGATGGTGGTGGGGATTTCCAATAGGACAGCTTCGCTCCCACCGCTATGGCATTCCCCGACACTGATACAGCACATCCGAAATCTAGCGGGGTTCCTGTTGCACTTGGTTCAATTTTCTGGAAAAAAGAAAAGTTTTTCTTGCTCAAATAAATGTCCACGCTCCCCCGGCCCGCAACATCTCCTGGGTATCCGATGGCCAGGTAATCCTCATCAATATCAACGGAAGTCCCGAAAAGAGCCCCAATGTGTGTCAGATTACTTGATTGAGGTAAAATTTTCTGGAACTCTCTCCATAATCCTGTAGAGCCAATCTGGTAAAGATAAACTGCTCCCTCTTGTAAGTAAGTATCGTGACTTTGAGTCGGTGCTCCAACCGCAATCACGTTTTTGTACACGGAAAGACTTGATCCAAAATAATCATCCGCCGTTCCGTCCGAAGCAACTATTTTTTGAATTTGCCCCCACTGTCCAATTCCACCAGCATCTTTCTCAAACACATACACTGCCCCAGCATTTGTACTCACGCCTGCGTTATCGATATCCCCATAAGCCCCAACCACAACATAGTCCCCGTAAATGTCTACCGAGCATCCGAAAAAATGGCTATCGATGGGGTCTGACGGGTACAATGTCTTTATGAGTCTCCAATCATCGTCGGCGTACCTTTGGTAGAGGTAGACTGCGCCGCGGCCGACTCCAGTGCCACCGGATCCGGGGTCACTCCTTGCCCCAACGACAGCTAATTGGTCAGTAGACATCGCCACAGAGCATCCAAATCGACCGGCGATATTGGCCACTGGAGGATCGATTATAGCAATGGTTGTCCAGTAAGGAGAGGTATCTTTTCTTTTTACCAGAATTGCCGTCCCGTCGTTCGCTGCGCTCAGATATCTGGGAACACCTATAATACCATACATACCCTTAATTGATACGGACTCTCCAGCCCCACTCCCGGCCATAGTTAAATTATGGTCCATTAAGGGGCTTGTGGAAGTCCACGTACCCGTAGCACTCTTGTTACATGTATAAATTGCGGAATCTTTAGATGGATCCGACGGATCTGCAGCGCATCCTATCATGGTTAAAGTGGAATCAACGCAAACGGAAGCCCCTATCCATCTTTGAGAGCCATCAATCTCTTCTATAACAGACATAATTTTTTGTATAAATGCCATATTTTATTTTCCTACACAGGAACACCAGTTGACAGCCTAACAGGATAGCTCAACAAAGGCGTTTGCATTAAATCGTAGCCAAACATCCACACCTCTCCATCAATAATCGATATCTTTTGTATCGTATCCAGGAAGGAAAACTCTTTAAAATTAAACTTACTTCCCGAGAATTGAACATAGGTTCCGTCCGACAGTGCAATAAACAAGTTTTCATCATCGTTTGAAAAATCAGTGACAACCAACGTCTCCGACAAATCAGTATCTGAGAATAAGTCAACCAAAGACAGCACGGGATTTGTTGAGTAAAAGCTGGAATGGTCGCTATAAAGACCCTCGTTCGTCCCAACGTAGATTGTTGACCTGAATTTTGTAATACAGTTAATCTGCGGGTGGAAGGCGGTCGTCATTCGTGTAAAACTCACCGCATTCGCTGAAATATAGACATCATTATCGACGATCAAAAATAAAATATCCGGAGCGGACATAATTTCGACAGGATTGGTTGATGAGAAGGATTTTATCCACTCATCCTGAGTCTGAGACCTAAAATAGACCCCATCGGAGCATCCCGCAACGAAATTATTGCCCACGAAAGCGAACTGGTAGATGTCGTCCGGCAACCCCGTTACCAGCCCCTCTGCCCAAGTTGTAGCAAAGTCGGTACTGTAAAAAATACCCTGACTCGTAACCGCATAAAGGACGTTGTCGATAAAAGTCAGTTGACGGACGTATAAATCTGAAAGATTCAATGGCGTAACTTGATCAATCTCCAGAGTACCGGTATCAACCACAAGTATCCCATCTTTTCCGCCGATACAAATCTTTCCTACTGATGCGATATAGCACACGGTCGAAGGACATGCCATCGACATGCCCACTGACGTGTTAGACTCCTCCATTAAATAGTCGAGCGTGGAATTGAGCTTGTCGTACTGGCTGGTGGACCTCGGGATCATATACGTCGATTGGTAAAGACCGCTGTAAACTGGTTGCTGGCCCGGCCACGTTTTCTCGTTAAAAATACCCAATTTAACGATGTTGGACTGTTGAACCTGTGATAGTCCCGAGGCTAATCCCGAATTCACCAGCTCAAAAGCATCTTCAATCTCACGATGCGTATTTTGTCCCGCATTGACAACCGCAGCTCCAATCACATCAACGCGCAAGTCGTCGTATTTGTCAAAAGCGCTACTGAACGTAAAAATACCCTTTGTTATGTCCACGACCACTCCTGCGGGCTGGGCCAGAGTTGTGGTTGCACCATCGAGCCCCGTCACTGTTACGTCTTTTACCAATGACGTAGAAATAGTCGGGAAAAGCACCGTTCCCCGGTCGTCTAGTTGAGAGAGAAAAAGCTCGATCTTTGAAAAAACGTCTGTTACCGTGGCACTCGGAATCGTTCCTTCGATCTCTACAAGGGCATCAATAGCAGCTTGGGCTGATGTGCGGGATGCCAGGGCATTATCATAGGATGAATTGTTGACGGTGAAAGGCGGAAACACGAAAGATTCGAACTGAGTTAGATCCGGAGAAATGGTGCCGGAATAACCGTACAGAGAGCTGTTGACGTAGACATTTATTTTCGCGTCGTACTTCTGGGCTGCCCACCCGGTATTGTCAGCCACATAGGTGTTGTAATCATTCGCTACCGTTACTACACTATTGACATCAGTTCTCGAATCGAAGCTCATGTTATTGTAAGAGCCGTTGTTGTAGTAAAAACCGAGCATCTGAAGTTCTTTGTCAAGGTACACAGACGGGATAATCGCGTCGGGCTCCTGGTATTGGACCCAGAGACGAGACGAACTGTCCACGAAATGTAGCCGCGACTCCGATCCAATGAAAACGTCAGAGTCCATCAGTTTCAGGCACGTAACCGCAGGAGCCACGCCCTTTATGTTCAGCTCCGGCCAAACAGGAAGCATCTCGAAACTTGAACTGGTGTAAATGTTAGCGTTGGGCGATGAAGCCATCAATCCACTGTCGGTGGTTATGTAAAGCCGGTCGCCCGAGATAATCATCTGCCGGGCAAAAAGGGTGTCAAACTGTGATACTTTGGCAAAGGGATTAAGAAGGTGTCCTTCAGAATCGTAGGACGACTGCCCGGTTTTTCTCCAAATACAATTATCCGAGAGCCCGAACAAATAAGAACCCTGTCGAATGAACCGATGGATTTTCTTCTGCTCACTTATCTCCGTCGTGAAGTAGCTCACATATCCCAAGGGCTCATAAACCGACTCCAGTATTCCCAGCTCGTTGCTGACGATAACCCGCGTCTGCCCCGCGTAATAATCATCGTAGAATATCCCGTAGGCTTCCGTACTCCGCGGCCCGAAATGGAGCTGCTGTTCCCACGTGTATTTGACGTAGGCTTTATCCACGTAAAGCTTGTAAATTCCAAGGTCAGTGGAAATGTAAATATTCCCGTCAGTGTCCTCGGTCCAATCACGAATGATTTTGATATTTTCCAGGCCCGACATGCGATGCCACGCTGTATATCCGTTCACCCCCGACTCAGAGGCATACACGGCCTGCGTGGTCAGACAGATGTACATATCAAAAAACGGAGAATAAAAGACACGGGTGGCCGGGTATGGAAACTGACCTACGACCGACCAAGAGCTGCCGTTGTCTGAACTGTACATTACGCCCCGGCTCGTCGCAGACAACAACTCCGCAGTCGTTCCGATACGTAACAAGTCATAGAAGGCTGTCGCGTCGCCCATCATCTGAGTATTATCACGAAAAACGTTGAGGAAGCCGTCATCCGAAATCATCAGCTTCTGCGTTGGTATTAGTATATCTTTTATTCTTCCTTCGTGCTTTATAGTGGGAAGTTGAGCCTTGGCGAAGTCGCCTGTGGTAACTTGGGTAGCACTGATGGATTTGATTTGGTCCCGCGTTACCTGTCCCTGAACCTCAGAAATGCCTATAGGTTCAACAATGATAGTCGGTGGTACTTTGTACGGAACAACAGGGCAAAATCGCGTCTGTGAGGCACCGGTGGTTCCCTGGGTAGGTTCCACGCACGTCGTATAGAGCGGCGTTTGAAACGTAAGGATACCGTTGGTCCCGTCTATCTCGTAAGTAAAAGCGGGATTTCCAAGTTGAGCTTGTTTGAGCAAGACGGCGTTAACGGCACCTGTCTCATCCTTGAAGAATTCGGAGTTAATGTCGTTGGGGTCAGACACAAAAACTCGGACCACGTAATTGCTGGCTCCCTCGATATCTGTCTCTGTCGTGTATCGCTGGTAGTCCGTAGTCGCCCAATCCGTTACGATGATGTTCGACCGAAGGTTGATTCTGCGGTCCTCTTTTGTGGTATACGCATGTTTGTGAGCATTAAGAGCCGTTTCTGTCCTATCCAAAACAAGGTCGTGCAGCCCATCCAGGTCATAGGCTACACTGTCATCTATGTAGATTACTCCGTTTGTAGTCGTGACCACAGCAAGTGGTATGGAGTCGGCTGGAACAACCGACGTTGATACGGACAAGAAAGGGTTACATTCATCCTTGAACTTCTGGATAAGGTAATAGCACGGTTGGTCGGACACCAGAAGCGCGTTGTAATCAGTATACTCACCAACCGCAGAATTCACAAAAGCAATTGGTTCAAAAGAATATTTGTTGGCTTTTGAACGGAAGATTTGATATCCGTCGAAATCTCCTGCCGTCGAGGTATCCCAAGTCAGATGTACATCAAAGTTACCGGCGGTAGCGCCCCCCAATCCAGTGGGCAGGCTAAAACTGGACGAGGTGTGAGGGGTAGCGGTACGGGTCATCAAAAGCGGGCTGTTCGTCGGGTTGATTGACTGCCGGTCAAAGACATCGACGCTCGAAACAAAATAAGCGTACCCCGTACCGTTCGTAACCTCAAAGTCATGGAAATAGGACACCGACGACGGGAAATACGACGAGTCGGGCAGTGATCCCGTCTGGGGTTGAATCAAAGTAAAATCAGTTGGAGCCAGCATCGTGCTAGCCGGGGCTCGCCAAATCTGATAATACTTGATGAAGCCCGTCGTGTCCGGAGACCAGGAAATTACCACCTCGCGGTCTTTTCCTACGGCAGATTGGTTGTTCGGCGGGGCGGGCAAAGAAGCCTCGTTAGAGAGCGTACTATCGGTGCTAAAAAGGTAGTAGGTCTCGTCGCCCACATTGCCGTACATATCGACGCTCTTCATATAGAACGCATAGCGCGTGTCTTTATCGAACTGGGCGCTAGGAATCACGTAGCTGTGCGACAAGCCCACATTCGTTTCCGACAGAAGCGTCACCTCGCCAGCTCCCGGCATGGACAAGTCGGTCGTGGTTATCCTAAGCGTGTAGTAATCGATATGATCAGAAGTGCTAGCGTCCCAGTAATAATAGATACTATTATCTCTCTGTTTTTCGGCCCCAAGATTTATCGGAGGAGTCGGCGATAAGAAAATGGGGGTCTTAAAAGAGCTGAGCATCCCGTTACTTTTGTTGCCGCTGCTATCCTCTGTCTGGATGCGGATGTAATAGGTCGTGTAGGACTCTATCGACTTGTAAGCGATGTGTCCGGGAGTATCTTCGTAGGGGAACAGCCTCATTAAGGTCGATAAATCAGTCCCGAGGTACTCAATGGGTATAGAACTGGTAATCCCTGTCGAGCCGTTCTCAATAATCGTGATGATGAACTTATCTGGAACAGTCCCATACGTGAAGCTCAGGCTATAAGACCATGAAATCAGGAGTTCGATTTTGTCGGTCGATTCAACGGGTGCAGGCGTTACGGTCATGTCTGTGACTTCGCTGGTCGCGGTACTCGATGCGGGCCGGACAATTTGCGAGAGACCGTCCGACAAAACGCCATTGGTACTAACCGCATAGATCGTGACTTTGTAGGATGTACCATTTACCAGACTTTCGATACTCGTAGAACTTTTGGTAAGGTCGGTAATCGTTGCAACAATAGGATCGTCTGTGGTGGGATCATAATCTTCGTCCAGTGATTGTACTTCTATTCGGTAGGAGCTCAGGAGATGCGAAGGTGAAGCTCCCCATATCATTTGCACCATCTGGTCACCCAGAAAAACATAAAACGACACGGGATTAACCGGCGGTGTCAAATCTT
>Ga0172363_10000240_pt1 | contig 38542 bp, 46 predicted proteins | sample LakKivs2_kivu2a2_FD_114541 | JGI IMG/M metagenome (GOLD analysis project Ga0172363, IMG submission 114541) | Sediment microbial communities from Lake Kivu, Rwanda - Sediment s2_kivu2a2 | ecosystem: Environmental > Aquatic > Freshwater > Lake > Sediment | place: Rwanda: Western Province, Lake... | reverse complement strand
GTGAAAGTATGTGGCTAGTTTGTGGCAATTCTCAGGATCCGGCAGAGCAACACCACGCAGCCAGTTGGAGATGGTGGATTGACCGAGCTTCAGTGAGATGGCCAGGCTGGTCTGGTTGATCTGCGGGTTTTCGCTAAATCTCTGTCTCAACCATTCCGCTAGTGTCTCCTTCATTCCGTAAATTATACCACAGGTTGAATTTGGGGGGACGAAACACTTGACAGGGATTTTCATTTGTGCTATAATACCATCAAGTGGTGATGATGGGGCGGGGTAGCAAGGGAGGACCGAGATGTGCGAGTGTTTGCCGTGGCAGAGGTGTGAGGAGTGCGCCGCCGAGCGGCGCTCGGCGGCCAGCGCGCAGACGAGCGTGACGGCGGCGAAGCTGTTGACGACGCTGGAGACGTTCACGGCGTCGGAGAATTACCGGGACGTGGTGGAGTGGATCGACGAGATGCTGGCCCGGGGTCCACAGCCGGAGGTGCGCAGCGCGGACGTGGGGCGGGCGATGGCGCAGATCGGCAGGAAGCGGGAGGGGCTATGAGGTTGTTGGTGACCAGGCAGATCCCACGGCAGGTGGTGATCGTGGACGAGGTGGTCGAAGAGGTCGAGGACAAGCTGCGCATCGAGGAGGTGCTGGAGCAGTGGGGGTGGGGGGCGCAGTCGAAGCTGGCCAGGAAGATGGGATGCACACACTCACTGGTGAACGGGCTGATGCGTGGGGGTCTGGTGTGGACGCCGGCGCGCCAGGCGCGGGCGGCGGCGGCCATCGGGATGCCGGCAGAGGAGTTGTTCCGGCCGGTGTAGGGGGCAGGGATGGGAGTAGAGCCTGACGAGTATGAGGTGACCTGCCCGTGGTGTGAGGCGGAGGGCATCCACACCGTTGTGAGGTACAGCTCGGTGGCGGGGTCGCACAGCATTTGTGCGAGGCACGCGGCTGCGATGGTAGCGGAGACTCACAGGCAAGGAGTGCTCGAACAGATGCTGGAGAATCAGCAGGGGAAGCGGGTGTCAACGGTGTCAACGGATAGAGAGAACGGATAAACGGACGACAAAGGAGGTGAGACGGATGGAGTGGAAAGGTGGACCGGATGACGGCGACGTGGACACTGACGTTGACCTGGGCGTGAACGTCGGCGGGTGGGTGGTAGTGGACGTGGCGGAGACGCCGAGCGGGGACGAGGTTCCGATCTGGAACGAGGGGGAGTAGCGAGTGATGGACGGACAAGGGGAGCGGGCACCGGCGGGGCGGGCAGGGCAGTTGTTGGCGGGGTTGTATTGGCTGGCGGTCAGCCTGGGCTGGCGGTGGGATGAGGAGCGGCAGAAGTGGGCGAAGCCGCAAGGGGAGCAGGATGAGCCGGGAAGAGCAACAAGCGGGTAAGTTGCTGGTGTGGGCGATGCGCTGCTGGGCGGCAGCGTTTCTGATCAGTTGTGCGACGGGGACGTTGGATGGCTTGCGGGTGCAGTTGTGCGAGCCGTTCTATTGGCTCGGTCTATTGTTGGTGTTCGCGGCGGGTGTACGGCTAAGTTTCGGTGTTGCGTGCAGGGCTGGGGTGCGGTCCGTCCGGATCCCCAACCCCGCCCTCCGGGCCGGTCGTCTCCAGCTCTGCACGGAGCGCCGAAGCCACCCGCCCACAATCACAATCCTCTTATCGTCATCCTCCCGACGACCGGCTGAGGCGCTCCAGCGCGGGCGTGGGAAGGAAGCTGCCGGCCTTGAGCAAGCCGGCGGTATCTTCGTGAACTATCGGTGCCGGGTAGTGTGGCCCGCCTCCTTCGCGACCGTGGATGCTGCGGTGCCGACGGCGTGTCCAGGTCCCACGCCCGCGCTACAGGGGGAGCGATGATCGAGATCCAGGTACAGATTCATTGGGGGCTGCTGGCGCTGGCCGGGCTGGTGGGGATGGTGCTGGCGGGGCTGTACGCGCTGGCGCTGAGCACGCCGAGGGGCTTGGAGGTGTGCGAGCGGCGCATGTACTGGACGGTGGTGGGGGGGCACCTGCTGATGGCGGTGTCGATGGGCTTCGTGAGTGCGCCGCTGGCGGGGCTGTGGCTGTTGTGGTCGGCGATGCACGGGCTGCCGCTGGTGATCCGGAGCGAGGTGTTGCACTGGCGGCAGGACAAGCGGATGGAGAGGGCGGGGATGGCGGCCGTGGCGGGGGCGCTGCGCGTGGTGGGGAGCGGGGGGATGAGCGATGAGGCGGGCAACGATTGCGGCCGTAGAAGCGGACCAGGCGAAGATTGCGCTGGCGACTGAGGCGCTGGAGGTGCTGGAGGCGCTGGCGCTGTTGAGTCTGCAGAAGGGCCTGCTGGACGAGGAGCAGGCGGAGCGGGTGAGCGAGGCGCTGGGGCGGGTGTGGCTGGGGCTGAACGCAGGGCGGAAGTGGATGCAGGGGGTGCGCTATGGACGATGTCCTGAGTGATGGGGAAGAGCGGAAGCTGATCACGCGGCCACGCTGCGGGGTCGAACTGAAGGTGGAGTGCCGCTGGTTTGGGGAGGAACGGGGATGCCAGGTGGGAAGGATCGAGGCGCCGGACATTCGCACGGTGCTGGTGCTGGTCGGGCTGCTGAGCGCGGTGGAGTTGCCGGTGCGGGTGGTGCTCAACTCGGAGGTGCGGGAGGAGCACGTGGTGTTGGTTGGCGTGCGCTCGCCGGGCGACTGAGCGTCGAGGAGTTCATCAGGCTGCGCAAGGCGGGGCTGTCGTTCGCGAGGATTGACCGGCTGTACAAGGTGAAGCGCGGCGCGGCGATCACGTACGGGCGGAAGGTGCTGCCGACAGAGCTGATGCAGTTTCAGGGCCAGAGGAAGAAGTACCATCCCGAGGAGGTGCTGCCGGTCGAGCGGCTGGTGGAATGGCGTGAGAGGGGGAGATCGTTCCACTGGATCGCGCAGCAGACGGGGCTCAGCAAGTTTGTCGTGGCGCGGTACGCGGCCCGGGTGTTGCCGGAGGAACTGCGCGGCAAGCGGGGCAAATACTTTGGCAAGAAGAGGAAGGCAGCCAGGCCGAGGAGACCTCGGTGCGCGAGGTGCACGTTTCTGGAGGAGCCGGATAACCCGGTGGACTGGGAGACGGGATTATGCCTGTGCTGCCGGGCAATGGAAGCCGGATACGATTTGTTGAAGCTGCACGAGAGTGGGGAGTGGAAGGCGCTGTTGGAGGCAGAGCATGGATGAGCCGGGTGGATGCCAGCAGGTGTTGAATCTGGTGTTTCTGTTGCTGATCGTGGGGGTGGGGTTGCTGATCGCGTTCGTGCTGATCGGGGCGCTGATGAACGTGCAATGAGGGTGCGGGGCCGGCCGGTATTCCTGCTCTTTTGTCTTGGCGGGCGGGAGAGTGGGGGCACCGGCGGGCTCCGGACTGCATCGTGACAGTGGAGACTTCCAAGACAAAAACAGAATATACCTAGCTGGCAGTTTGGGTTTGTAGTGTAAGTCCGGAGCCTGATCGTCCGCACGAGATCCGGGTGGCGCGAGATGATAACCTCGCCAGGTTCGAGTCCTGGCGTGCGGGAATAGCGGAGTAGGCGTGCGTGAGTACACGCGGGAGGAACCGACCATGGGACGACCGAGCGATAGACGACGTTCGGCGCGACGGCCAGGACGACACGAGCGGGCACGGGTAAAGAAGCACCGGCGGATGGTGGTGTTGACCTCCGGCGGTGGCGAGTCTGGCGCCGGTACTGCTGGTGTGCGGTTGGGCCGGAAGCATACCCGCCGGCACATGCGCGGTGGTGGTGGTCGCATCTGTTCGGTGACTTGAAGGCCGAAAGGCGAGCTGCCAGACAGGGGGACGCCCCTTGACGCGGTGGCGACGGACGGGATGGCCAGGCTTAACGGCCGTCGCCTTTACAACGATACCCATATTGCGCCACCGGGGCCAGAGGGTGTGACGGGTAGTTGAGTGCAGGGAACTACCCCTCGAAGGACCGGGCCACTGTCATAAGCTGCACCTGGTGGTGGCGCGAGGTGATGTCGAAAGGGAGGCTGATCCCGGAGTAGGCCTCCCGACGAACTCGAAGGAAGGGCAGGGCGCGCAGCGTGAGGAACTGCCGAGGGGCGTGTCCCTGGGAGTGAGGGGGCTGCGCAGGCCAGCGGGAGAGGGCAAGGCTGGCGAAGGTGACGGGGCGAGCAGGGGTGGCGGGGATGCGGGCGGGTGTCTGATCAGCAGCCGGGCCGGATCACCGGGGGAATGATGGGGATGGCGAGGATACGGTGGGCCGGCAGCCTGGTCGGGGGAGGGGGGGATTGCGCCAGGCGCTAGAAGAATTGAGCATTGTCATAACAGGTGTAGTCGGAAGTTGCGGGCGGGAGAAGCAGAGGGGGCAATGCGATGGCCACAGATGAAGAGTTTTATAACGATCTTCTTCGTTTGTTCAGTCGTATGAACGACATCCATGCAGGGTTTGCGCACGTGCGTCCGCGTCGGTCGCACTCGGGGAGCCCCAACTTCAGAGCTGGAACGAGCGCCCTGGGAGCGCTGATGGATCTGATGGCGATGTGTGACGAAATTGAAGCGGAGAAAGCCAAGAGAAGGGAAAACAATACGGTCGAGGTTGGCGAGTAGGTTCGCATAGTCAGTGTGGTTAGACCACAAAACAGCAATGCCAGACACAGCAGCAGGCTCAAACGAAAAAAACGAAGGAACAACGTTGTCACATCAGGGCGACGAGTTGCTGTTCCTGCGGGAGATCGAGGGCGCGCAGGTATGGCTGCGTACAGTGCCCGGCGGTCAGGAGATCTGGCTAGAGAACAAGGGGTGGGCGGGCTTGCTGGGCCTGGCGCTGGCGAAGCCGGAGGAGCGCAGGGTTGGTCACCTGTCGAATGGGCGGGAGTTCGTGGTGGTGTTCCACAGCGAACACGTGGACCGGCTGATCTATGAGCTGGTAGACTTGTTGATCGATATGCGGGTGCAGCACCCAACGATGATGCAGTTGCCGCTTCAGCTTACGGAGGAAGAAGTCCTGGAGTGGAAGGAGCGCATGGGTGATTGACTACGCACTCCCTCCAGAGTACGTGAGTGTGCCGATTGAGTTAGTGTATGGCGATTTGCCGAGGGCGATAGCCTTTACCGGGATTCGGATCTGGGGTTTGGGGTGGCGCCACCATTACCGACGGACCGACCCGATTGGATTTAAGGACCTGTGCAGGCTCTGCCGGCTGAGTAGAAGTCAGATGTATGCACACATTGACCATTTGCGGGATAGGGGTGTGCTTCGTTACACCGACGTAGATGGCGATGGTAAACTTACATTCTACTTTGAGCAGACCGGAGAGTCGGGCACGAGACTCAGTCCGGAAAACCGGACTGACGTGGACATGATTGATGTTGTTGTTGGGAGCTCTGAGATGGAACATATTTCGATTCCTATCAAAAGATACGTTACTCACATGAGAGCAAAGCAACAACAACAAGGGGGGGGTATGGGGGGGGACGCGCAGTCCGGAAAACCGGACTCAGCGCGGCTGGACGTGCTGGGGAAGATGGGTGTGCTGGAGCCGGTGCTATCGGAGCTGGCGGGGTTGGAGTGGGCGACGCCTGAGTACTTGCTGGCGTGGGCGCGCTGGCTGGAGGCGCAGCAGGGCAAGGTGGGCGTGGGGCTGGTGGTGGAGCAGGTGCGGAGAGGCGCACAGGCGCCGGTGACCTCCAAGGTGAAGGACCCTCAGTCGGCGGAGAGACGGCGAGGGTATCGGCGATGGGGTTCGTAGAGGCGAGGGGATGCCTATGCGGGCCTCGTTTCCAGGTGCGGGGCCTCGACGAGGAGTTGCTGGTGGAGCTGGAGGCGGCGATCCACGAGCAGGGGCTGCGCGGGGTGCTGGTCGGGCGGCTGGTGGACGGGGAGGGAAAGCCGGTGCTGGACGAGACGCAGGAAGTGCGGGCGATGCAGGCGCTGGCCACGGGGACGTACCGCGTGCAGATCGCGTGGGGCCACCACCGGCTGGAGGCGGCCAGGCGCGCGGGCGTTCTGGACGTGCGGGTGGAGATCGTGCCAGGGCTGGACGACGAGAAGATGGCGGCCTGGGCGCTGATGGAGAACGTGCGGCGCAAGGAGCTATCGGCGATCGAGGAGGCGCAGGCGATCCGGCAGTTGGTGGATGGGTTCCACTGGACGCACGAGCGGGTGGCGGAAAGCCTGGGCTATGGCAGCGCCGCGACGGTCTCGAACAAGCTGAGGCTGCTGCGGCTGCCGGAGGAGATCCAGGAGCAAGTGAAGACCGGTGACCTGGCGGAGCGCTCGGCCAGGATGCTGGTGCGGGTGGCGGAAGTGGCACCCAGAGCGGCAGTGGCGCTGGTACAGGACAGAGCTGCGAATCCTGATTCGCGGCCGCTGCAGGAGTACGAGATCGAGCGCGAGCTGGTGAAGGCGACGAAGCCGCTGGCCGGGAACGAGTGGGATCGTGCGCCGTGGCCGGAAGGCTGGCTGCCGGCGGCGCTGGGCGAGGATGCGGTGGCGTGCGAGGCCTGCGATCAGCACGTTCAGGTGAGAGGGCAGCCGCGCTGCAAGAAGGTCACCTGCTGGCACACGCGGCGGCGGGCGTGGGAGGCGCAGTGCACGGAGAGTGCGGCGCAGGCCTGTGGCGTGCCGGCGCTGGGGGAGGACGAGAAGGGCCGGTCATTCTTTGCCAACTGGATGAGCTACAACTTCGCGAGCCTGCGCTGCCGGCCGGAGGGTGGCGAGACGTGTCCCCACTTGCGAGTTCGCTACGCAGACATTTACGAGGTGAATGGGGTCAAGGGCGAGCTGGTGTGCGGAGACGGGGAGGCGTCAAGGCGTGCCTGGCCGAGGCCGAGGCGGAGAGGGAGAGGGAGAAGGAGCGGCGGGAGGCGACGGGCCAAGAGTGCCGGCCGGTGATCGAGCGGGCGGCCAAGGTGCTGGGTCAGCGTTTGCTGGCGTTGCCGCGCCCGTTCGCGCAGGTGATCGTGGGAGACCTCGGCAGCCCGCACGGGTGGCAAGGGGTGCCGGAGGAGTGGCAGGAGCCTTACGACGTGCTGGGGTGGAAGCTGGTGTGCGGCGCGCTCAAATCTTCCGGGTGGAGTGAGCCCGAGGGGGTGGAGGAAGTGACGGGCGAGATCCAGGCGTTGATGGTGCGGCTGGGGGCGCCGGAATGGTAGTTGCAGTTTCCGCTGAGTGTGGTATAGTGGTCACGCTCGTGGGAGCCATGTGTGACGGCGGACGGGGTTGATCCTCGTCTGCCGTTTTTTGTTGGGTGTCAACGGATGAGGCCGGTGGGTCACCGGAACGGATGAGGGGAGAGGGATGATGGAGACGTGGGAGAGGATAGAGTTGGAACGGATCGCGCGGGAGCTGAGGACGATTTCGGAGCTGCTGGCGACGGCGCTGGGCGGGCTGAACCAGGTCATGATCGATGATGCTCCGAGCTTCCCGGCCTATTGGCAGCGTAACCCGCAGTGGGCCGGGAACCGGTTGGGGCCGGACGCGGGCGGCGGGACGCTGGGTGGGTCTGGATGCGCGGTCACCTGCGCGGCGATGATGGCCACGGCGACGGGCTGTGTGGTCAGGCCGGACGAGCTGAACAAGTGGCTGAGCGAGCACGGTGGATATGGCCGGGCGCGGGTGGGCTGGCCTCGCAATCTGATCTTGTGGGCAAAGGTGGCGGAGTTCTGCCCGGCGTTGGAATGGCGGGGCAAGGTGCAGTGGGGAGCGGGCGGCGGCGACGCGGCAGTGATCGCCCGGGCGATGATGGACCGTGGCCCGGTGATCGCGGAGGTAGATTTCGATTACACCGATATGGACGTAGACCAGCACTTCGTGGTGCTGTTGCGCTGGCTGGGGGCGGACGAGATGGAGATCGTGGATCCGTGGACGGGGCAGAGAGGGGGCCTGGTGTCGCGCTACTTCAACCCGGGCTGGAGTGCGCCGAAGGGGAAGGTGGCGCGCTGTGTGACCGGTCTGAGATTGTTGCAGCCGCGCCTGGGCATCGAGGTGGAGGTGTGAGGTGGCAAAGAGGAAAAAAGGCAAGAGGTGGATCCAGAAGGCGATCAAACATCCGGGGGCGCTGAGGAAGGCGCTCAGGGTTAAGGCCGGCAAGACGATCTCGGCGCGGGCGCTGGCCGGGGCGGCGAAGAAGGGCGGGACGCTGGGGAAGAGGGCGCGGCTGGCGATGACGCTGAAGAAGCTGGGGAAGAAGCGGCGGAAGCGGTAGGTGATCGTCGAGCAGGCGTTCAGCGCGGAGCTGCTGCGCAAGATGGAGCACCTGACGCTGGCGCAGCGGCTGGCGATTCCCCGGCTGGTACGGGCGCAGGCGGACGGGCGCTCGATGCGGGAGTTGCTGCGCGGTCCGGATCGCATCTGCGCCTGGTCCACATATTACCGGCCTGGACGGGGATGGCATTACCAGCCGGCATTCGTGGAGGCACTGGCGCAGGCGCGGCGGGAGTACGACGCGGCGATGCTGCGGGTGGCGGTGGAGGAAGCGGCGGAGCTGATGCGGCGGACGACGCCCCTGGCAGCGCGGGTGCTGGAGAGGCTGATTGTGGCCGGTCTGCGGGCGACGGGGGACGATCTGCCGGACGAGGAGTTGACGTTCGAGGCGCGGCAGTTGCGGCTGCTGGCCAGGCAGGCGGAGGGACCGGCGGCGGTGAGGGCGCTGGGGTTGCTGATGAGGGGAAGCGGGGCGGATCGGGACCGGGGACTCAGGGCGGCGATGGCGCTGCTGGACAGGGCGGACATCGAGACGGCAGTGAAGTCGGCGGGCGGGGAGGCGGCGGAGTGGAGGGAGCTGCTACGGGAGTTGACAGAGGATGGCCAGGTGGCCGACGTGGACGCAGAAACAGAAGATATTCCACCGGCTGGGCTACCGGCCGCATGAGGGGCAGTTGCCGGCGCACCGGAGCACGGCGCGGGTGATCCTGGTGGCGGGGGCGGAGCGGTCGGGTAAGAGCCGGTGGACCGGGATCGAGGTGGTGGCCCGGACGCCGTGGTGCAAACGGGTGGCGGTGGCGGCACAGGAGTACGACGAGAGCCGGGCGGAGATGGAATATATTATCGGCGGGCTGCAGCAGCTCGGGGGGCTGGAGCGCAAGAGCACGCCACAACAGGGCAAGTGGAGGGCGACGGCCAGGGGCGGGATCGAGATCGAGACGATCTCGCTGGCGGAAGGGCCGGAGGAGTTGTCGCAGCGCGGATTGCCCTACGACGTGGTGGCGCTGGTGGAGGCGGGGGGGATCAGGTACGACGCGTTCCTGGCGGCCAGGCGCAGGGTGGCGGAGACGAGGGGCACAGTGTTGCTGAGCGGGACGCTGCGGGACAATGTAGGCTGGTACGCGAACTTGTACAGTTCATTCGAGGGGGCGAACGTGTTCGACGGGGAACGATTCAGTTTCCCGGCGTGGGTTAACAAGGACATATTTCCAGGGGGCCGAGAGGATGCCGAGATCAAGCGGCTGGAGCAAATCCTGCCGGCGGATGATTTCGCCAGGACGGTAGGAGCTGAGGTGTTGCCGAACCCGGCGCGCATCTACCCGGAATTCTCATTCCCTGTCCACGTGGCGGAGGTAAAGTACGACGAGAATCTGCCGGTGGAACTGGCGGTGGACGCGGGGTTCTATCCCAGCCACTACTGCGTACTGGCGTTGCAGGTGGTGAACACGGGAGGCTTCGAGGTCGTCCACGTGGTAGACGAGATTTGGGAGCATCACCTGACGCATTACGAGGTGGTGGGATTGTGCCGGCAGCGGGAGTGGTGGCCACGGGTGACGCGGGCGGTAGGCGGGCACGAGTCGCGGCAGCACCAGGCGGCGGAGAGCACGCAGGAGGTATGGGAGAACCTGGTGGGGCAGGAAGATGGGGATCCGCGTAAGTTCCGCTTCGAGGTGTTCGATGCGGGGCGGGTGCTGGATGGCGTCGTCAGGGTCAAGACGTTCCTGAAGGACCCGGCGACGGGGAAAGCGCGGATCAGGATCGCGACGGGCTGCACGGGGACGCAGGCAGAGTTCGGGTCTTATAGCAGGAAAGTGGACAGCCGGGGGAACGTGGTGACGGAGGAACCGGAGGACAGGAACAACGACGCGCTCGATGCGCTGAGGAACTGGTTGGTCAAGCGGTACGGGTTGGTGGAGAGGGCGAGACGGAAGCCGGCGCCGGGGAAGGTGAGACGGCCGGCGAGGGGGTAGCAGTGGACGACGTAACAGCAGTACAGCAATTTTCACGCTTTCTCATTTGCGAGGTGTGCGGATCCAGAGTACGGATAGGCGAGAATGGCTATGCTATGCCGCCGTACGGCGTCAGGGATATGATATGTGCATGTGGGGGAGACGTCCGGATGGTGTGTATTAGCGACCGTGAGCTGATGGAGAACCCGGATGAAACCTGACGAGATTACACCGACGTTCGTGGAGAGCAGGTACAACGCGCTGAAGGCACGCTGGTCTGCTCGGAACGAGCGGATGGACTCGTACGAGAAGCTGTACTTGCTGGATATGTGGGAGAGCTCGCCGGAGCCGGACGAGAAGCGCATCAGTGCGCCGGTGTGCTGGACGATCGTGGAGAGTTTCCGCACGCTGTTGCTGGCGCGGCCGCCGGTGATCAGCGTGCCGGCGTCGGAGTTCAAGAGCGTGGCGACGGATCAGGCGGACTCGATCGAGAAATTTCTGTACGGGGTGTGGTACCAGTCGTCGGTGCTGAACGAGCTGGCGCTGGCGGAGTGGAATGCGACGTGCCTGGGCGAGGGGGTGCTGCGCTGCGTGTACGACGACCAGGCAGTGGAGGACGAGTTGCCGCTGGTGGTGCAGGCGCTCGACCCGCGCGTGGTGTACGCCTCGCCCTCGGGGAGACAGGGGATCGATCTGGAGGTCTGCCAGGCCTGGGCGCGGCCGCGGCGGGAGATCGAGGCGGAGTGGGGCGTGCAGTTGCGCAGGCCAAGTGACGCGGGGACGGCGCTGGAGGAGTGGCTAGATGAGAAGGTAGAATTCGTGGACTACTGGCGGGTGGACGTGGAGACGGTGACAGAGGAGTTGTCCGCGGACAGGTCGGCAGCAGAGCAGGAGCCGGGTGTGCTGGCGCGGCTGATTGCGATGGCGAAGCAGGCGCTGCAGGCGGGGGCGCCGGAAGGTGCTGTTCTGCCGGAGGAGGAGGGGGGGGGACAGTCGAGGGGAAGGAAGGGAGGGAAGGGAAGGAAGGGCGGACACGGCGGGTGCGGCGGCGGATGGTGACCAACTGCGTGGTGGTGGAGAACCAGTTCGTGAAAAAGCCGGTGCGGATGCCGGGGTATCACCGACTACCGTTCGTGAGGTATCCAGGAATCGCGACGCCACTGGCTGACGAAAATGGTGCATTGTCGGTGCTATTTGCGGTAACCGGGGGCGACCGGACGAACGGGGCACAGGGGTTGGCGGCGAGCCTGAACGAGCTGCTGGCGATGAAACAGCGCATCATTCAGATGTACGCAAATGGTGCGCTGATCACGGACGACGAGCAGTTGAGGCTGGACCTGACGCCCGGCGCGGTGAACTACGTGCGCAAGGGAGCGCAGTGGTCATTCATCGTGCCACCCGGTCCTCATCCGGCAGTGGACCAGCAGATCATGCTGATCGAGCGATTGACCGAGGACGCGACGGTCAGCGCGACGATGATGGGGCGACAGCCGGCCGGGGACGTGTCGGGGATCGCGCTGAGTGGGATGACGACACCGGTGTTGCTGCGGATCGCGCACCGGCAGCAGATACGGGAACGGGCGTACGAGGCGCTGAACCAGTTGATCCTGCAATTGACGGAGGAGTACGCGCCCCCTGCGGGCTGGTACGTGTGGGGCGTGGATAAGATGGGGACGGCGATGGAGCTGCGGCTGAGACCGGTGGACATCGGCGGGTATTATCGCAACCGGGTGGAGCTGAGTGCATCGTTGCCGAAGGACGAGGCGGGGGAGATCATGGGGCTGGCCAATCTGGTGAGCCAGGGGTTGATCAGCCGGGAGACGTTCCTGGACCAGTTGCAGCGCATCAAGCGGCTGTCCAGCCAGAGTCCGCAGGACGAGATGATGAGGGTGCTCAGGGATAAGCTGCTATTCGAGGGGGCGACGGCGGAGAAGCTGGCGCAGGTGGTGCTGAGTGAGTATAGCCACGAGCTGGCGGCAGCGTTGGGACAGGGGCCTTCGGCGGCTGAAGTTCCGGCAGGGCCTCCACCTGGTGGGCCACAGCCTGGGGCACCGATGGGAGCGCCTCCTGGTGGCCCGCCAGGTCCTCCGGGGATGGGGCCCATGATGGGGATGCCGCCCGGGGTCGTGCCGCCACAGGCAGTGCCGCAGGCGATAGGGGCGGGGGGGCCTGAGAATCTGGCGGCGATGCTGGCGATGATGGGCAATGCTCCGCCGGCAGCGCCGGAGGCACCGATGCCGCCTCCTCCGGGAGGGGCATAGTGGCGGATATGCGGACGCTGGTGCACGGGGCGCTGGCCGAGGCGCGGGAGATGGTGGGGCAGGTGGTGCGCGACCTGCGCCAGGGACAGTTGTCGGACGACGAGGTGCTGGCGCGCTACGAGACGCAGCGGGGGAATCCGCTGGCGATCCTGGAGTTTGCCCGCACGCGGGCGCCAGGCGATGCGGTGAACGAGGCGTTGAGATACGAACGGGAGATGGAGACGTTGAGAGCCAAGCGATTGGCAGGAGGTGGATGATGCCAGCACCAGTGGATCCGAGGATCGCGGCGACACAAGCGGCGGCCCAACGGGCGGCAGCGCAGGCCGCGGCAGTGCAGCAGGCCAGGCTACAGGCAGCCTGGACGTACCCGTACCGGCAATGGCAGGCGTGGAACTCACAGGCGGCAGGTGGCGCCGGCGCGGGTGGCGGCGCGGGTGCAGGGGAGGGTAGGCCGGGCACGCCATGGGTGAGCTATGCGACCCTGGGTGGCGGGGGCGGTGGAGGTGGGGGCGGCGGGGGGCAGGCGGCAGCGCCGGCAGCTCCGGCGAACTGGGCGGTGCCGGGGCAGTATTCGTGGTTGCCGTGGACGGAGTGGCAGGCGGCGCCGTGGGCGAACGTGCCGACGGAACGGGCGCAGGAACAGCAAGCGTGGATGAACGTGATGATGCCGTGGATGCAGCAGCAAGCCCAACAGCAACAGTGGGGGACGGAGTTCGATTGGAGAAAAGCCCAGGACGAGTGGAACCGGCAGTTCCAGGAAGCGCAATTCGGGCACCAGCAGGCCCAGGACGTGTGGGGGCAGGGCTTTCAGGAGCAGCAGTTGGCGCAACAGCGGCAGCTCGAGGAGGCGCGGCAGGCGTCGGAGCAGCAGAACGTGACGATGCAGACGTTCGGGCGACGGTGGGCCCCGACGACCAGGTGGATGTAGGGTAGATGGCACGACCGGTATCACAGGATCCGAGGGTACGGCAGAAGCAGGAGGAGGCGCAGCGCAAGGCGGGACTGGGGCGGCAGTGGTGGCGTACGCCTGAGACCGCAGGCCCGGCGGCTCCGGCTGCTCCAGCGGCGGCGGGCGTGCCTACAGCGGGGCCGGTACCCGGGCGGCCGTGGATCGGGCCACAGGCGCCGACGCCGTGGGCGGCTGCAGCCGCGACGCCGGTGGTGACGGCGCGCCCCTCGCCGTTGGCTGGACAGCTGATGCTGCCGACGGTGCTGAGGACGCAGGCGGGGCCCCGGGCAGTGCCATCGGTGGGTGTGCCACCGGAGGTCACCGGTGCGCCGGGTGCACCAGGGGCAGCGCCGGCCGGAAGGGAGAGGCCGGGGTTGCCGGCGTGGATGCAAGGAGCGCCGGAGTTGCCAGGGGCGACGGCGATCGCGCGCTGGCTGAAGCGGTCCGGGCCGGCGTACACGGCGGAGCGCATCTCCAGGAGGATCGGGGAGATCTGGCGGGGATTGCGACAGCCGGTGGAGGCGGGGCCGACGGTGGCGGAGGTGGCAGCGCAGGGTGTGGGGCCGGCTCGAGCGGGGAAGCCGGTGGGGGTGGCGGAGATGTGGGCTGCCCCGGCGATGGGGGGAGCTCCTGCTGGCGGCGAGGCACGACCGGAAGCAGTGGGGGAGATCCTGGGGGGAGCAGGTGGGCGGGCGATGGAGATGGCGGGGGCAGCGTGGCGGCAGACGAAGGGACTGCCGGTGGTGGGGCCGGCAGCGCGGACGGTGGGGGCGGTGGCGGGGACGGGGATGGAGGTGCTGCAGGCGCCGGCCATGGCCACGGAGGAGATGATCAGCAAGGGGATCGGGCAGCGGGTGGGGGGCGAGTATGGGTTGTGGTCGCTGGCACCGGCGACGCAGATGACGGAGGAGCAGAAGGCGGTCGCGGCGCAGGTGGCACAGGAGAAGGGGATGCCGTTGTGGTTGGCACAGCAGGGTGTGCTGGCGGCGGGCAGGCAGGGTACGCCCTCACTGCGGGAGTACGCCAGGCAGACGTACGGGGAGATACCACAGGTGCAGGAGGCGCTGGGACGGCTGGCGACGGGATTGGGGTATTCGTCGTACGAGGCGCAAACGGCCGGGCTGGACCGGCTGATGGCGGGGGAGGACCTGGAGGTGGTGGCCAACGGGCGGCAGGTGAACGTGATGAACCCGACGGCGGAGGATATGACCGCGTTCCACGCGTACATCGAGGGGGTCCGGCGGGGGCAGGGGGAGGACGCGGCGGCGGCGGCGGCGCAGCAGGTGAAGGAGACGGGGATGATCCCGGGGCAGAGCGACACGTGGAACGAGCTGCTGTTCCAGGTGGGGCTGGATCCGCTGAACTTGCTCGACATCGGGGCGTGGCAGAAGGGGATGGAGGCGCGCAAGGCGCGGGCGGCGGCCAGGTTCGCGGAGGCGGCGGAGATGGCGCCTGAGGCAGCGAAGGTGGCGGGGGCGGCGGAGGATGTGGCGCAGTACGCGGACGACGTGGCGCGGGGGGTGGGGCGGGCACTGGAGCACGTGGACGAGGCGGCCGTGGCAGTGGGGAAGACGGACGACGCGCAGCAGGTGGGGGCGTTGCGGCGGCTGTGGGAGAGGATCAATCCGTTCGCACCGACGGCGCGGGCGACGGCGGAGACGATGGCGGGGACGGCCTACCAGGTAGTGACGCCGGCGGTATTGCAGGTGGAGAACGCGGACGAGGCGCGGGCGATGGTGCGGGCGATGGTGGAGAATCCGCAGGCGTTGACGGGGGCATTGGGCAATATCCCGCTGAGCCAGGCGGCGGAAGAAGCACGGCCGCTATTGGCGCAGGTGCTGGATGACCTGGGCGACGCCAGGAAGTTCCCCAGCCTGGGGGGGGGGGAGTTCGACCGGTTGGGATTTCTGGCGGACCTGGACGCGGCGATGGCAGAACGGGCGCTGGAGATGACGGGGGCAGCGGTCGAGACGAAGAGCGGATACCAGCGTTTCGTGGATGGATTCAGGTCCACGATGAGTGAGTATTACCTGCGGACGCCGGGATACGCGATCCGGAACACGATTGGCGACACGATGACGATGGCGTATGATGGCGTGGCTTCGCTAGACGGGCGGGGGGCGATCGACGATTTCATGGAGAGGATCGGGCCGACGACGCGACGGGTGGCTGAGTCAGCGGCGGCGGGCTCACAGGCAGAGATTGCGGGCACACGACTGCCGGGGAAGCTGGGAGAGTTATCGGGACGCTGGGGTGCAGTGATCGGCCAGCAGGAGGAGGGACGGTACACGCGGGCGTTCTACTCGGCGCTGAAGAAGACGTTGGGGGAGATGTGGACGCCGGCGCTGTCGGACGAGCTGGCGGAGCTGCTAGACCCGGACACGGTGCGGGCGTTGAACGCGGGTCTGGCAGGCAGTTTGAACGCGGACGAGATGGCGGAGGTGGTGGCCAGGGTGACGGGGGAGGGGACGGGGCGCTTGATGAGTGTGGGAGCATATCTGGATCATCCGGACGATCTGAGTGTGGGGTTGCGGTTGCAGTTGGAAAAGGCGCTGGGCCAGGCAACGAACGTAGACGAGGTGGACGAGGCGGTAGACGCGGCATTGGCGGCGAGCCGGGACAACTTTGGTCGTGCGCTTGCGGCAGATCCTACACCTCCGGGCCGACGGGTGTGGTCGGACTTTGAGGCGGTGCAGGACCTGCGGGAGGAGCAGGGCTGGATGGAGGCGCTGGGCGCGTCGTTGGGAGTGGCCGAGGACGACGTCGTCCGGGCGACGGATACGCTGGCGGACGCGTTGGCGCCGGGACAGGCGGGCATCCGGCAGACGGAGGAGGCGCTGATCCAGGCGGTGGGCGGGCAGTTCGACGAGGACACGGCCAATCTGATCCGGCAGGTGCGGGCGGAGACGGGGCGGATGAACGCGGAGACGCGGGCGGCAGCCGACGCGCTGCGGGCGGAGGCCTGGCGGCGGGTGAAGGAAGGGGAAAGCTCGGCGGCGGTGTGGGGCACGTACTTCCCGCAGGTGAAACAGTTGCACCTGGACAACCAGCAGGCGGTGCTGGCACGGCTCCAGGATGGGGTAGAGCAGGTCGGGCGGCTGCGGGCGGGGGAGACGCTGGAAGAGCTGACGGGGCGGCCGGCGAAGCAGTTGGTGGAGGAGAGCCTGGCGCAGTTGCGGGCGCTGGCGGGGGACGTGGCGGCCAGGCAGGAGCGGCTGCGGCGGATGGGGCTGGAAGATTTCGTGAACTTCGATGAGATGCTGGACGCGCAACGGCTGACGGTGGACACGGCGGAGGCGGAGGCGTGGCGGCTGATGGGGATGAACCCGACACGGGATGGCCTCGACGTGGTGCTGAGCACGCAGGATGGGGTGGACCGGCTGGCGCGGGCGGCGGCGGACGAAGCAGCTCGGGCCCGAGCGATGTTCCTGCAGGGGCGCATGAGCAAGGCGCAGTACGCGGAGACGACCAGCAAGGTGTGGCGGGACTATTTCAGGGACGCGAGCCAGGGCTGGGACCTGGCGCGGTGGGAGCTGGCGCAGTTGCCATTATCGCCGGGGGCGCAGCAGAAGGCGCTACAGGCGTTGGGGTGGCCGGCGGAGGAGGCGGCAAAGCTGGCGACGCAGGAGGTGGCGGCGGTGCTGGGGGCGGGGGTGAGGTGGGATCCACTGCTCAACGCGCCGACGGTGCCGCTGGAAGAGGCGCTGCGGGGGACGCTGATGGAGGTGGCGAGCGCGGCAGGATTGGATGTGGCGCGCTCGGCGGACTGGTCAGCGGAGGACTGGCGCAGGGTGGCGGAGCAGGCGCGGTCGTTGGGCGACCAGGCGGGGACGCGGGCGAGCGCGGCGGGTCGGCTGGGACAGGCGGCGGTGGAGGAAGCGGCAGAGGCGGCGGCCATCGCCCCGAGGACGGTGGAGCAGGGGATGCAGTTGACGTGGCCACAGAGCGTGGACGACGTGGCGCGATCGATGGGGGTACGCCCTCAAGCGGCTTCGATGGAGGAGTGGGCCGAGGTCGCACGTTACGCGGACGGTCAGGCGCAGGAGGCGCGGCTGCTGGGTGACGAGTTCGGGAGGCGCTCGGTGGCAGCGCTGGAGGCAGAGCGCTTGCCGGAGTGGGGACAGGTCGGTGGCCAGGAGGCGATGGTGCGGCGGGGGCGGCTCAGTTTCGCGCAGGAGCAGGAACGGGTGGCGGAGCTGACGGGGGAGGCGCGGACCGCGGCGGAACAGACGATGAGCTGGGTGCTGCGGGAGAGCGGATTCGCGGACGAAGAGGTGCAGGGGCTGACGTTCGCGCAGCGCCAGAGGCTCACGGAGGAGATCGGCCAGGGTGACTTGCTCAGGACGGGAGCGGGACGGCCGGCTAAGATTGACGCGATAGAGCCGGAGCGACGGCAGGCGGTGCTCAGCCAGCTCTCGCAGCCGGTGAGGGAAGCGGCGTTCGGCGTGGGAATGGAGCCGGAGTCGGCGGTGGGGTATCGCTGGCAGGAGTTGGCAGAGGAAGCCAGGCGGCGGGCGGGGGGCAGCCGGGTGATGGTGGCGGCGCCGGGAACGTACGACGCGGCGGGTTTCCCGGTGGCGCGGGAAGTGCGGCGGCCGATGGTGCAGCGGCCGGTGGTGGAGAGGGCAATCGAGATGGTGCCGGAGGAGCAGCGGCTGGGACGGGGACGGGCGATGGTGGGATTCGAGCAGCAGCAGGCGGCGCTAGCCGACCGATACGCAGATTTGCAGGAGATGGCGCGGGCGCGGGCAGGCCTGGCGGAGGAAGGGAGGCGGATCGGGGAGGCGCTGGACGTGCCGGTGGGGGCGGTGGGGGCGACGACGGAGAAGGCGGCCGGGATGTACGGGCTGAATTTGTTGGACGAGAACAACCGGGTGGTCAGGACTTATTGGTACGACAATTGGGCGGACGTGAGACGAGCGCGGGACGAGGCGCGCGGGATCATCGAGGCCGGGGCCCAGGGGCAGGCGGCGGCAGTGGGCACGGCGTGGAGTGCGTGGGGGACGGAGGACGTGATGCGGGCGGACCGGCGGGCAGCGGCAGCGGGCGGGTACGCGCTGCCACCGACGCTGGCGGATATGACGGCTGTGCAGCACGAGACGGAGGCGCGGGCGCTGGAGAGGGTCAGGCAGTGGGCGAAGGCGGACCTGGCGGTGGCGGAGGAGATGGCGCCGGTGCCGCCGGCGACGAGGGAGCGGATCATGCAGTGGGTGAAGGGGGAGCTGGCCCGGCAATGGAGCCAGACGCGGACCGTCGCGGTGGACGTGGCGCGGCAGGCGGCGGATTTCTCGAACCTGGATTATGCCGGCGGGCGGAAGAGGTTCGACCAGTGGATCGGGATGGTGTGCCCTTATACTTATTGGATGACCCGCTCGGCGCGCAACTGGGCGCTGCGGGGGATGGAACGGCCGGGGCTGGTGGCGGCCTACGTGCGGTATCAGAAGGCGACGCAACGGGCGAGCGAGGAGCGAGGGTACCGGCCACGCTTCGCAGGGGCAATGGAGATTCCCATCCCTGGGATGGCGAAGTGGACAGGCGGCAGTGTGTTCTTCAACCCGACGAATATTCTGTTCCCGTGGGCGCAAATCGGGGGGACGGAGATGGCAGAGGAGGAGCCGCGCAACGTGGTGGAGCAGATCTACCGGGTAGGGCAGCGGCTCGGATTGCGGACTTATGGATTCATCGAGTGGCCTCTCCAATACTTTGGTTGGATTGGGAAGAAGGAAGAGATGGGCTTCGTGTTGCCACACACGGGGGCGATCCAGGCGGTGACGGCGGCGGCGGGGGTCGGACCACCGGGCGGGGTGAACGTGGAGGCGTGGGCGCGGCGGGCGGCCGGGTTGCCCGAGCAGGAGCCGTTCGGGGCGTATCGGGTGGCCAGGATGCTGGGCAACATGGCGGCGGAGGAACCGGGGCTGAGCCAGGCGGCGCTGCGCGCACAGGAGCTGCAGCGGCTGGTGGAGGCGGGGGAGCTTAGGCAGAATGAGGCGATGGGCTGGGAGAGCGGGCGTCCGCGGGGCGCGCCGGTGGCCAGCAGCGCGGTGTTGCGGGTGGCCAGGGATCAGGGCTGGAGCGAGGCAGAGCTGGAGGAGGCGCAGGGCTTGCTGCAAGAGGCGACCAGGCGGGCGGGGCTGGAGCGGGGGCTGAGGGCCGGGACGTCGTTCTTCGCCGGTGTGCCACTGTCGATGTACCCGGCGGGGGAGAGGCGGCAGGTGGAGTTGGAGCGGGAGGAGCGGGGGGCGATGTACGCGCCCTTGACCAGGACGGGGACACGGGAGGAGCTGCTGCAGTGGCGGCAGGCGCACCCGGAGGTGATCCCGCGACGGCTGGCCCGGGCGGCCTTGCCGGGGGCGGCGGAGTACGCGGGCTGGAAGCCGGGTGAGGCGGTGACCTCGAACGTGTACAACCAGCGGCGGGACGAGATCAACCGGACGTATGACGAGGCAGTGGACGCGATTCTGCGGCAGCAGCCGTGGAACCGTGAGCAGGTGAAGGAGATGGAGGAGCAGCGGCAGGCGGAGTTGGAGCGGGTGCGTATGGAGCTGGGGATCGGGGAGGGGGAGGAGCGGGCGGCGGCGGTCTACCAACCGCGCACGACGTACGGGGCGACGCCGGAGGAAGCGGCGCAGATCCGGCGGGAGGAGGTGCTGGGGATCGTATCCTCGGCGATGCCGCACGTGGCGGATTTCCAGGTGGACGGGCAGCCGGATTACGAGGCCTACAACGCGGCGGTAGCGCAATTCTTCCAGGAGCTTCCGCAGCGGATGGGAACAGACGAGCGGCTGGCGGCGGTGGCGGGGGTGATGGGACGGCAGCCGGCTGAGCTATTGGCGGACGTGGACCAGGAAGAGGTGACCACGTACTGGCGCAGGAACGACCGGCCATTGGAAGCGGCGCAGCGCGTGTGGGAGGATACGGTGTATCGCCCGGCGTGGGAGGCATACAACCGGGCGGTCGAGGGCGGGATGGAGAAGGGGAAGGCGTACGAGGGGATCATCGAGGCAGCGGGGAAGGTGCAGGCAACGGCGCTGATCGCGCGCATCCAGCAGGAATATCCGGGGCGGTGGACGGAGGAGGAGCTGCGGGAAGCGCTGAAGGGCACGACGTTCCCGGGCGTGGGGGAGGCCACGACGCTGAGGAAGCCGGAGGAGGAGCGGGTGCTGGCGCAGGCGTCGAGCGCGTTCTGGGATTTCCTGAACGAGCAGTTGCCGCCGGGGAAGATGGGACAGGGAGCGCGCGACAATACGCTGGTGCAACTGGTGCTGGACGCAGAGACACGCGGGACGGCGACGGCGGAGCAGTACCAGAAGGCGCTGGAGTGGCTCACGGGTTGGAAGGCGCAGAATCAGGGCGCGGAGTGGCTGACGCCGGCGGATTGGGCAGCGGCGCGGGAGCAGAATGACGAGTTCCAGGCGCTTGCGGATAAGGAGTGGCCGGGCATCCAGGATACGCTGGGCCGGTACTATGATTTGTCCGGTGCGGAGCGGACGGCGTTCAAGAAGGAGCATCCGGAGATCGGGGAGTACTTTGATGCACGGGATGCCTGGGGGGCGCAGGCCGGACACGGGATGTGGGCGTACTTTTACCAGGGCAAGACGACGGCGGGGGCAGGGTACGCGGCGGGCGTGGGGGGCGGGAAGAAGGCGCGAGCGGCATACCGGCCGCGCACTTATTACAAGAAGAAGGGGAAGGCCAGACGACCGACGACGGTACCAGATTGGGTATTCGCGCAGACGGCGCGGCGGGTGCCGAAGGTTTTCTTGAAGACGCCATCGCCGTGGGGCCCGGAGAAGAAGACGTACGAGAAGCCGTACCGGGCGCGGGGGGTGCCGTGGATCGTCGGGCGGTGGGCGAAGAAGTGACGTTGGTGAGTTGGAAGTATGTGAACATACTTCCATTTGGTCCATTTAAACTTCCAGAGAGGAGTCAGAGAGATGAAAGCGTTCAAGTTCGTGAAGTTGGGGTTGGTGCTGGTCAGCCTGATCGTGCTGGTGCTGATGGGGTGCGAGGGGCCGGAGCCTACGGTCTCGCCCCTGGCAGTGCCGGGCGGAGGCGGGCCGGCGGTGGTGGCAGGGGTCCAGGCGGAAGGCGTGGATCTCAGTGCTGAGGTAGTGGCGGCCGTCGTCGCGGCAGCGATCTCGGTGTTGCTCGAGGTGGTACCCGGGCTGGCCAAGATGTGGGACGGCGTAGCCCCGGAATACAAGCGGCTGGCGTGGCTGGTGGGCTGCCTGGCGGTGCCCCTGGTGATCCTGGGGGCCGGGTGTGTGGCGCTCGATCTGGGCGTGGTGGCGCCGACCTGCGACAAACAGGGGGCCGTCGAGGCGTTGAAGGTGGGCTTCGCGGCGTACTTTGCAGGGCAGGCGACGTTCGCGGTGGTGGGCCAGGCCGTGCGTAGGGCGTGGCGACAGTGACAACGGATGGGGAGAACGGATAAACGGATGCTCTAGGAGGCGCGCTGGCAGAATGGGTGCGGGTTGTCCGCGGACAGCGGGAACTCGTTTTGCCAGCGCGTCTCCAGGAGCACGTATCGACGGATCGAAGGAACGGATAAGCGGATAGGGGTGTGAGGCAGATGAGCGAGGAGTTGACGAAGGGCGCAGGAGTTGGTGGACAGCCGACAGGCGCAGAGGGCGCAGTTGGTGGTGCGGCAGGTGAGCCGGTCCAGCCGACAGCCGAGGCTCAGCAGCCGATAGCCGAGCAGAAGAAGCCGGTGGATCTGACGCAGTCGGACGAGTTCCGCAGGTGGCAGGCGGCACGCGACAGGCGCGAGGCGCAGTTGCAGGCCCAACTGGCGGAGACGCAGCGTCAGATGCAGGAGATGCAGCGACAGATCGAGACGGCGCGACTGGCAGACGCGGAGCCGGAACAGGTGGCGCAGTACTACCAGCAGCAGATGGAGCAGATGCGGACGGCGCAGGAACAGGAAGCGATCCGGGCGCAGGAACGGGCTGCGATCATGCAGCAGGCGACGGAGTTGCTGGCCGACCTGCAGTTGTCCGCGGACACGCCAGGGCTGGAGTGGAGCGAGGAACCGAGCTGGGATGGATTGGCGCGGCTGGCCAGGAGCGCGGCGAAGATCAAGACGCTGCAGGCAGAGGCATTGACGAAGGAGCAACGGACTGTGGTAGACCAGGCGACTCAGGCAGCCAGGACGGAAGCACTGACGGAGGCCGGGGTCACGAAGGTCAACACGGCGACAGGCACGGCTGCACCTCGGGACCTGCGGGCCGAGTTCGAGGCGGAGAAGGCGAAGCTGCGGCATAGTGGGGACGTGGGGGCGTACGCGCGGCTGAAGTCGAAGTACCGCAAGCAGGGGCTGGACGTGTAGTTTCGAGGGACGGCCGTCACAATTTACGTGAGGTGAGGAGATGGCAGTCTCAGATCAACCCAAGACTACGTATTCGGACACGACGCCACAGAAGCGCGTGATCGCGGATCTGATCGACATCATAGATCCACGGGACACGCCGGTGGTATCGTACTTCGGGCTGGATGGTGATCCGGGGAAATTCCGGCTAATGAATTTTCCCGGCACCAAACTCGAGTGGTTGGAAGATACGCTGGCCGGGCTGACGGACACGCTGGCGACGAGCTGCGCGAGCGCGGCGACGAGCCTGAGCGTGACCGATGGCAGCCTGCACAAGCCAGGCGACGTCGTCGAGATTGACTCAGAGATGATGTGGGTCAGCGGCGTCAGCCAGGCGGACAATAAGGTGACCGTGACGCGCAACTATGGCGGGACGCAGGCCTCGCACGCGAAGAGCGCGACGATCACACTGATCAACGCGGCGCGGCTGGAGGGTGCGGATGCGGACTACGACCGGGCGTTCAGCGACGTCGTGGCGCCGTACAACTACACGCAGATCTTCCAGGACGACGTGAAGGTCAGCCGCAGCCAGAACAAGATCAGCCAGTACGGGATCGCGGAGGAGTTCGACTACCAGGCCGCGAAGAAGATCCCGGAGATGAGCCGGCTGATCGAGAAGGCGTTCTTCCGGGGCCAGCGCAAGAGCGGCAGCGCGACGGCGCCACGGGCGTTCGGCGGGCTGGAGACGTTCGCCACGGTCAACACGAAGAGCGGGGCGGGCGCGGCACTGGTGCAGAAGGATCTCGAAGACCTGGTGCAGAGCTGCTGGAGCTACGGTGGCAACCCGGACCTGATCATCTGCAACTCGTGGGTCAAGCGCAAGATCAGTTCATTCTACGCTGACAGTGTGCGTACGACCCGGGACGAGGAGCGCGGCGGAGTGGTGATCAGCGAGGTCGAGACCGAGTTCGGGGTGCTGAAGGTGTTGATGAGCCGGTGGTGCCCGAGCGCGAAGCTGTACGTGGTCGAGAGCCAGTACATCGGGTTCGTGGCGTTCGACCCGTTCTTCCAGGAGCCGCTCGACAAGACCGGCGATAGTATCAAGGGTCAGGTCGTGGGCGAGTACTCGCTGGTGGTCAAGAACGGGAAGGCGCACGGGTATATGAAGTCTATCAGTACGACTTCATAACCGGGCAGGCGAGCAGACAAACAGATAGGCGGGGGCGGTGCACGTGGCCGCCCCTGCCAGGAGGATAGAGAAGAATGGGTAGCGGAACGAGAAGTATCTACAACGCCGCGGACTACTGTCCCGTGCTGGCACGCCTGGCCGGGGAGGGAGCGATAGGGCTGGGCTCGAACGTGGCGCAACTCAACCTGGAGAGCAAGGTGCGGGTGGGGACGCACGACTGGGGCGTGGGCGCGACGGGCGTCTTGCTCAGTGGCACGGACCCGGATATGGTGTTTCAGGTGGCGGGGCGGATCAACGCGGCGCTGGCAACCGGTGCGTATGCAGCGGCCTACAACCAACTAGCGTGCACGGCGGCGCAGACGGGGGACGTGAGTGTGTTCGCCAACTGGAACGAGTTGTACTTCACCGGGACGACGGCGCTGGGTAGTAACGCCGGGGCGGTGTGGGGACACATCGAGATCTCGGGGACGTTCACGGGGCCGGCGAGCACGAGCAACTATATGGGGGCGGTGGTGGGCACGATCATGTCGGATGCGGATACGGTGACGAACACGGGGATCATGGGTGCGTTCGTTGCTGACAGCATACTGACCAGCGGGTTCACGAATAATGGCAAGATCGCGGCGTTCGTGGCGCACGTCAACGCATCGCACCCGACGCGGGCGAACTGGCCGATGGCGCTGTACGTGGATGGCTGCGACGTGGTGATCGGGTTCGGCAGCGGCACGGACTACGAGGACGGGATCAAGATCACTTCGACGGTGGCAGGAGAGTCATCGCACGATGTGAACGCGGACGGGCTGCTGAAGCTGGACGTGGGCGGCACAGCATACTATATCCCGATCTTCACGGCGGCGAAGGTGACGAACGAGTAAGGGCGGGGGTGAACGATGGCGATCACGCTGGTGGACTCGACGCTGTACGAGGTGAGGAAGGACGGGGATGGTACGTTCCAGGTGCCGGCGGGGAAGCATCTGAAGATCGAAGTGTCACCCAAGGGCGAGGAGATGCTGGACGTGGTCGTGCCCGAGGGGAAGGTGTGGACGGTGACGGTGAGTGTGCGTGTGATCGAGACAGACGCATGAGGACGGAAGGGGGCAGGCGGCGACGTCTGCTCCCTTCGAGGGGGGGGCGATGAGCAGGGGAAAGAAAGAGAGGCAGAGGGTGGTAGATGGGACGGTGGTGATCAGCGGGGTCACGATCGAGCAGAGGAAGGTAGTGCTGCAGCGGCGGGGGCAGGAGCTGGAGCGGCGACTGACGGAGATTGACCGGCAGGGGCAGCGGTTGCAGCAGGAGCGCGGCCAGGTGATCGCGGATATGAACGCGGTGAGTGGGGCGCTGCAGTTGTGCGACGAGCTGCTGGAAGGTAGGACGCCGACGGCGGAGCCGGTGGGGAAGGCGATGACGCTCGATCCGGAGGCGCAGGGCGAGCATGAGGGTTGACATCGGGATCGCGGCGAACAAGAACCAGGAGATGAAGTGGTGGTCCACGTTGGCGCCGGAGCTGCTGGTGTTGCAGCGGCGGGGCAAGGTGCAGGTGGAGCGCTTCATCGTGATCGGGTCGGCGCTGACGGACTATAACCGCAACGAGGTGGTGCGGCAGTTCCTGGCGGGGGACAGTGAGGCGCTGTGGTTCGTGGATGACGATACGATCCCGCCTCCACGAGCGGTGGAGTGGCTGGTGGATCTGGTCGAGGTAGGGGCGTGCGAGGTGGCGGCGGGGATCTACTATTCGCGCAGCGCACCGTACAATCCTATCGCCTACCAACGAAGGCCAAACGGGCTGTACGTGGCGCTGTCCAGGTTTGAGCAGGGGGAGATCGTGTACGTGGACAGTGTGGGGATGGGGTGCACGTTGATTCAGCGGCGGGTGTTCGAGACGATCCAGGAGCAGTATCGGGTGTACCGGCGGGTGGCCAATGGGACGCTGGCGCCGGTGCACCGGGAGGACGTGCGCCCAGGGGAGCCGGCAGAAGCAGGCGTGGTGATGGAATCGAATCTGACGCGTGGGTACCTGGTGGAGCCGATCGCCGGGCCGGTGGAGCCGGAGCAGTGGCCGTTTTTCGGCTTCGAGCACGGGCGGACGGAGGATCACTATTTCTGTGAGATGGCGGTGCGCTGCGGCTTCAGGATCGCGGTGGACACGGCGCTGGAGTGCCAGCATGTGGGGGCGGAGGCACGGGAGCGCGATGACTTCCGGCGGGTGATGGATATGCTGGGGAGTTACGCGGCGCTGAAGCGGGAGTTGGGGGAGGATGAAGAATGGAGGATGGAGAATGAAGAATGGAGGAGAGGGGATGGATCGTAACGGGAAGCTGCGGGTGCTGGAGATCCTGACGAGGGAAGGGCAGGAGGGGATCGCGCAGGAGATATGGCCGGAGGCGAAGATCGTGCAGGCCGTGCTCGATTTGGGCTGGCTGAACGATCCAGGGGGTGTGGGGCATTACGACATGATCCTGGCCAGTCACGTGTTGCAGGCGGTGGACGGGGCGAACGTGACGCGGATGGTGCGCGTCTGGGCGAGCTGGCTGCGGGAAGGGGGGGAACTCCACCTGGTACTGCCCGACCTGATGTGGGCGTGCGAGCAGGTGGTGAAGGGCGGGGAGGTGGACCGCTACACGCTGGAGGTGATCTACGGCCAGACGGGGGCGGAGCACCGGAGCGGGTTCACGGTGGGGCTGGTGCGGGGGGTGCTGGCGGCGGCGGGGCTGAAGGTGAAGGCGGCGCGGCTGGGGCCCTACGGGATCGTGGGGATGGACGCGGAGGGGAAGGAGCACGAGGTGATCGCCCGGCAGGTGTACGTGGTGGGTGTCAACGGTGTCAACGGATGGGGAAACGGATAAACGGATAGAAGACGAGGAGGTGTGAGATGCCTAGAAGCGCAATTCCAAAGTATTTGACGGCGACGGGAGCGGTGAAGGCGGCGCCCGGGTTCGTGCATGCGATCAGCCTGGCCGGCGGGGCAGCGGCGGCGGGCACGGTGATCCTGGACGATAGCACGGCGGGGAGTGGAACGAACAAGTGGAAGATGGCGGCGGTGGCGGGCGGGGGCGATAGTGTGATGTTCGATCCGCCGATCGCGTTCGCCGTGGGGATCTATGCGACGCTGACCGGGGAGGGTGCGACGGTCAGTGTGGCGTATGAATGAGTGTCAACGGATGGGGAAACGGATAAACGGATAGGAGGATGAGATGGTCAATGTCAGCGTACGGTTCATCCAGGGGTTGAATACGGGGGTGCGGGAGATCCAGGAGCAGTTCGAGACGCGCGAGGGGGCGGAGGCATACGTGGAGATGGTGCTGGCCAAGGGGGTGCGGATCGAGCTGCCGGAGGGGCACATGCTGATCGTGCCGCCCCAGCGGGTGCTGGAGATCGAGGTGTGGGTGTCGACGGTGTCAACGGATGGGGAAACGGATAAACGGATAGCCCCGGCTCGGCTCGCCAGGGCTAAGCCCTCTCATCGAAAGGGGAGGTAGGATGGTCGTCGTGGTGATGGGGATGCATCGAAGCGGGACGAGTGCGGTGGCTAACGTGCTCCACCACCTCGGGGTGAGCATGGGGGATCGACTGCTGCCGGCTAACCGGTGGAATCCGCACGGGCATTACGAGGACGTGGATTTCTTCGAGCTGAACGTGGAGATGCTGCACCTGGCGGGGGGGGACTGGGCGCACCCACCGGCGGAGGAGGCGATCCGGGAAGCGGGACGCTGGCTGTTGCCGGAGATGATACAGCTCGTGAGATGGAAGGAGCGGGCGCGCAGGACGTGGGGCTGGAAGGATCCGCGTATGGCGCTCACGATTCGTGTGTGGTGGGAGGCGCTGGGGCAGGCGATGATCCAGGATGTGCGGGTGGTGCGGGTGGTGCGGGAGCACGTGGCAGTAGTGGAATCGCTGGCCAGGCGCTCGCGGGAAGCGGCGGCGCTGGCGGGCGAGATGGGGGAGGAGGACGCGGGGATGGCAGAACTGGCCACGTGGGAGCAGAACCGGTGGGACGCGCTGGTCCACGAGTACGAGCGGAGGATCGCGCAGTTCCTGGGAGACGTACAGGCGCCGTGCCTGACGGTGGCGTTCGAGGACCTGGTGCGGGTGGAGACGACGCGCACGGTGGTGGAACTGCTGGCGGACTACGTGGGGGTGGCCTACGACGATGGCGCGGTGGAGGCAGCAGCGAGGCAGATAGCCGTGAGAGATGGATGGGTGGACGTGGTGGATGGGGAGACGGGGGAGGTCACACAGTGCCGGCGGTGATCGTGAAGACGAAGCAGGGTTGGGTGGTGGTGAGCCACCGGGGGAAGGGCGGGCGGGTGCTGGGCACGCATCCGACGCGCCAGGGGGCGCTGGCGCAGCAGCGGGCGGTGAATCGACGGTTGAGAGGGAGGAAGCGATGAGTGGCCCTGGAGCGAACCAGGCCAGTGAACCCACTACGCAATCGGCACACGCGCTGGTGACGAGCGCGCAGGAGCGCGTCCAGGTGGCCATGGTGCTGATCCAGGAAGCGGAGGAGGTGGCCGAGGAAATGCAGGTAGTGTTGGGTAGGATGGCCGGGGAGGAGTGAGCACGGTCCGGAAGCTTCAGCCTGGGGACCGGGAGTGGTCACCAGCCTTCACCGGGTAGGCTGCCAGGTGCCAGGCATAGCTCCACTCGGGCGGACCATGCTCCACGTGGTACAGGTATTATATAGATAGGGTTCAATTTGTCAAGGGTGTCAACGGAGCAGAAACGGATAAACGGATGATGGACTTGCTGGAGGAATTGGCGGCATTCGAGCACGAGCGGTGGATGGCGTGGTCGAAGGCGATTGCGTGTGAGGTGTCTCTCGGTGTGAGGGTGCGCTGGGAGGTGCTGTGGGTGCCATACACGGAGCTTCCGGAGACACACAAGATCGCGGTACGCAGTCACGCGCAGGAGGTGTTGACGATCCTCAAGCGCTGGCTGGGGAAGGGGTACTTCTATGACGGCAAAGACGAGGGCTGACTTGGTGGCGGAGATCGCCAGGAGGTATGGGCATTATCACCGGTCCACGGCGACGGGGGGTTCGACGACGACGATCGTCAATACGACAGGGCTGTACGAGCCGGACGATTTCTACGTGGGGCATTATGCCTACATCGTGACGGACGCCGGCGGCGCGCATGCCGCGCCGGAGGGCCAGGAGCGGCCGGTCACCGACTACGATCAGAGCACGGGGACGTTGACGGTGGATCCGGCGTTCAGCGCGGCGGTGGCCAGCGGGGATACGTACGAGCTGCTGGCGCTGAAGCGGGCGGACATCGCGGCGGCGATCAACGCGGCGATCCGACAGGCAGGAGAGACGTGGCTGGCGCCGACGGTGGACACGACGACGGTGACGATCGCCGACGACGATTACGATTACGGTCTGCCGGTGGGGGTGGTGCGGCTGCTGGGGGTGATGGTGCGGGGGGATACGGACGAGGCCTGGCGCTACGTGCAGGGGCGGCAGTGGTCGGTGGGGGGCACGCCCGGGGCGCAGGTATTGTACTTCGACACGCTGGAGGGGCTGGAGGCGGGGGACCTGGTGCGGCTGGATTACCTGGCCAGGCCGGGCGAGCTGTCCGCGGACAGCTCGTCGTTCGGGATCGGGGAGCCGGCGGAGCGGGAGCTGACGGAGTTCGTGACGGAGATGGCGGTGGGCTGGCTGCACAAGGCGGCGGCCAGCGCGCGGGCGGGGGATTTCCGGGAGCACCTGACGCTGGCGCAGATGGCGGAGGAACGGGCGGAGCGCATCCGGGCGATGGCAGCCCGGTGGCACGGGCGAGGGACGGTGAGGACGGCGCGCTGGGCGAGGGCCAGGGGATAGAAGAATGAAGAATGAAGAATGAAGAATGAAGAATGAAGAGGGCCTGGGATGAGTGACGCGCGATATCATATTCGCTTTCGGGATGACGCGGCGGGGGAGGAACTGGGGCTGCTGCTGACGGCCACGCCGCAGTTGGGATTCACACGGCGTCTGATCAATCCATACGCGGCGAAGACCGGGATGGGGCAGACGAAGGACGCCGACCTGACGGAGTGGTCATTAGTATCGTGGCGAGACTGGCGGGGAGGGCGGGGGCAGGAGGAGCTGGAGGATGCGACGGCGTTCTACGATGCGTGGAACGTGGAGACGCGCATCGAGGGGCAGGTCACGCTGGGGCCGCTGCCGCAGAATCCGACCGGAACCTATCCGCGCTACGAGCCGGGCAACAACACGTGGTACGAGTGTGGCTGGCCCGGGCCAGAGATGCAGACGGTAGGGGATGATACCGTGCCTCCTCCCGAGAATCAGAGCGGGGGGCTAGACATCTACGATGGCTACAAGGCGGCGCAAGTGTTTCGGATGCGTCTCTACCGTGCGTGGCTAAAGTCGGTCGAGGTGCGGGTAAAGAAGTACGCGGGGACGACGGCCGCTCTGAGGGTGTCCATCTACACTACGAACCCGGCAGTCTACAAGCCGGGCATACTGCTAGGATACAAAGATGTCCCGGCCGCGTCAGTCACCACGGCGTGGGGGTGGGTTACTGCGACGTTCGATACGCCCATCTTGTGCGATCAACCGACACAGGGCTGGTGTTTTTGGATTGTCGTATCGAGCACGGCAACGAGTGAAACGAATGGATACAACTGGAGCGTGGGTATTGGTAACCTTTACGGTCAGTTTGGCTGGCTGCGCCGGGATCGGAACAGGGGACTCTGGAATATTTACGCAGACTGGAACGGCACGTTCAAGGCGCACTGGTCGAAGGTGGCGCGGGAAATGAGCTTCGTGGCGCCGGCGGGTGGCATGTCGTGCGGGGTGGTTCAGCTTTACTGTCAGGTCACTAGCGACCTGGGCTCGTTCTACGTGCGGCTGTACGACGACAGTGGGGGCAATCCGAATACGCTGCTGAGGTCGGTGACGGTGACGCCGACCGTCTCCGGCTGGTACGAGGCGACGTTCGCCTCGGCGCAATCTCTGACGGAGGGAGCGACGTATCACATCGTGGTGGAGCCGGTGGCAGAGCGGAGCCAGCCGGTGAATTACAATCAGATGTGGCGCTGGGGTGGCAACTCAGCCGGTGGGTACGCGACCGGGGCGGCCAAGCGCCGGTTGGATGCGGGCGGCTGGACGGCGGTGACTGAGGATATGTACTTCCGCATCAACCGAGAGGAGTTGGACGGGAATCCCATCGCCTTCGCGCGGTACAAGGACAAGTGGTACACGGCGGCGGGAGATACAATATACGAATGGGACAGCGGGGTAGGGCTGTGGGCAATATCGGATCACGTGCACACGAAGAACGTCACGGCGCTCGAGGTATGGGGTGGGTACCTGTGGGCAGCGCGGGGATCGAGCAATATCGTGCGTAAATTCAACGGGTCGAACTGGGCGAACGTGATAGGGGTGTACGCGAAGTTGTTGAGGGCGGGGGGGGGATACCTGCACCGGACGGATGGGACGGCGGGCAATGAGTACAAGCTGTACTACACGGTGGATGGATCCACGTGGAGCGACGCGATCGACATTGGAAACGGCGACCATGTCGTGACGGGTATGGCCTGGTACCGGGACATGCTGGTGTGCGCGACGGCGACGAGGTTATGGGGGGTGGCGGCCGATTTGGCCTATCCTCTGCTGGATTGGTCGGCGCAGGAGGACGCCAACAACGGCGCAGCGATGGTGGCGTGGTCACGGACAGGCTGCCTGTACATTCCGCTGCGGTTCGGGCTGTACCGCTGGAACGGGGACAGTATGACGGCGATCGGGCCGGAGCAGGGGATGGGGCTGCCAGCGACGCGAGCCGGATATGTGAGCGCGATGTGCGGGACGAACAACTGGCTGTACGTGGCGGTGAACGCGGGTGCGACCGGCACCTCGTCGATCCTGGCCTACAGTGGGATGGGCGGATGGCACGAGCTGCAGCGGGTGGAGAAGGTCAACCAGGCAATCCAGTCTTTGGGGTTCGAGGTGATCAGTAGCCCGTCTCGACTATGGTTCGGGATCGGGAAGGAGTCGCGCTACCTGATGCTGCCGGATTATAGCGACAATCCGTACCAGTGGGAGGGGTACGAGTTCAACACGCACGGGGAACTGGAGACCTCGTGGGTGGGGTCAGAGCTGCTGGAGGTGGTCAAGGATCTGCACGAGGTGGTGGTGCGGGGTGAGGACCTGTCCAGCGGGCAGAAGGTGAAGGTGTATTACGAGGTGGATCGCAGCGGGGCGTGGACGTATCTGGGTGAAGTGACCGGTGGGCCACGCCAGGAGCTGGCGTTCGAGGCCTCGACGTTCGGGAAACGCACGATTGGGGATGACTCGACGACGGCGACGATCGAGCTGGCGAGCGGGCACACGACGGAGGGGATGGCGGCGGGGGATTGGATCAGAGTCAACGGGGAGGTGCGCCAGATCGCGAGCATCACGGACAGTGACACGTTCGTGCTGGAGACGGCGTTGTCAGCGGCGCCGGTGGCGGATGACGTGGTGTACGCCAGCCGCTCGGCAGGCAGGGAATTCCGGTTCAAGGTTTTGTTGGAGACGACAGACAAGACCAAGACGCCGAAGTTGAAGGCGCTGTTCGTGCGCTACCAGTGCAACGTCTTGGATCGATTTGTGTACCAGCTCAACGTACGGATAGAGGATGGAATGGTGGACCTGGCGGGGAATCCGTATCCGCACACGGCGGCTGACCTGCGGGTCGCGCTGGATGCGTGGGCGAAGCGGGCGTGCCAGTTTCTGTTGGTGGACCCGGACGGGGTGGAGCACCTGGTGAAGGTGGTGAGCGTGGGCGAGGGCGGGTACCGGCAGGAGGAGGGGGCGCTGCCGGCACGGTACGCGAGCACGTATTCGATGAACCTCGTGGAGGTGGGCTAGTGGATGGCAACGGGTATCCGCGTGTCCTGGACCGCGAGGGATGCGTATTTGGGAAGCACCTGGCCGGGGAGTACGAGGAGATGAGGAAGCGCATGGACGTGATCGAGCGGAAGCTGGATCGGTTGACGACGGCGATGGTGGGGGCTTCGATCACGTTCACGACAGCGGCGCTTATGCTGGCGCTGAATCTGTGGCTGGGGCACTGAGTCGTCAACGGATAGGGAAACGGATAAACGGATAGGGAAGATGAGGAAGATCGCACGGGTGGCGCGGATCGGGCGGATCGGGATACCGAAGACACGGAGGCCCATCAACGTGTTGAGCGGGGAGCGGATCACGGGCGGGGGCATCCGGCAGATGAATCTGGTGCCGGAGCAGCTCAGGGTGTGGGAGCGCACGATCGGGAAGGAGCGGGCGGAGAAGGTGTGGCGGCTGTCGTTGAAGGGGATCGTGGGGACATTGCCGGAGCTGTGCACGTACGAGTGGCTGGACCGGCGGGGGATTGGGTTCGAGTTTCAGTCGGCGCAGTTGGGCGGGCGGCAGACGTCGGGCGGGGCGGTGGTGGATTTCCTGGTGTATGGGCTGACGCCGGACGGGTTGTACTGCTGGCGGGTGCAAGGCGAGTACTGGCATAAGGGGCCAGAGGTGGAGCGGAAGGACGCGACGCAGGTGCAGCGACTGCGGGGATTGAAGATTGGGGGGGTGCCGGTGATCGACGTGATTGATCTGTGGGAGAATGATATTTATCAGTTGTGGCCTCTGGTGTTCGAGCGCGCAGAAGCCGGTCTTGGATTGCGTGGATAGGTTGGGGATGTAATGCCGAGGCCACGCTGGAACGCGACTTGTCATCCTGACAGACCGCACTTTGCACGGGGTCTGTGTCAGCAGTGCTATGGAAAGGAATACCGCCGGAGAAATCTTCAGGTGGTTCGGGAGAAGGACAACGCGAGGTACCGGAGGGACAAGGAGAAACGGAAGGCTTACCAGGTCGAATACCGGATACGCAGGAGGCAGGAGGACGGCGAGTGGCTGCGTCGGCGGAATTGGCAGTGTAGGATAAGTGCATTTCGGCGAAGATCCGGAATCGTATTCTCGCTGGATGAGTACTTGCAGTTGATCGAGGCACAGGGTGGAAGGTGTCCTATCTGCGGTGCATCCTTCAGCGATGCTAGTGTTGAGACGGTTATTGACCATGATCACGAGGAGAACTTTGTGAGGGGTATCTTGTGTCGCACGTGTAACGCTGCACTCGGCTTGTTGGGAGACGATCTCGAGACAGTGATACGTGCGGCAGAATATTTGCGTGATGCCGAGGAGCTCAGTAGATGAGCGATGAGATCAGGTTAAGGCCGGGGTCGAGGCCGCCGCAGATCGGGGACGTGGTGGCGTGGGCGGGGGATGGGTGGGAAGCGCAGCCGGTGATCGCGCGTCCCCAGGGCGTGACGCACGTGCACACGAATACGATCGTGCGGGTGGCGATGGGAGAGACGCGCAGCCCCAACTTCGTGAAGGGCAGTGACGGCTGGTGCATCTACCCGGACGGATCGGCAGAGTTCAACAACATCGTGGCGCGGGGCACGATCTACGCGGACGCCGGGGAGATCGGCGGCTGGACTATCGAGGCTGTCTACCTGGCCCGTGATACAGGTGTGGACGCGACGAGCGCAGGGATGGCCCCCGACGACTATCCATTCTACGCGGGGGCGACGTATGCCCACCGTGCCACTGCTCCCTTCCGTGTCACTCCTGCTGGTGCGCTCGTGGCGACAAGTGCCACGATCACCGGCTCCATCACGGCCACCAGTGGTACTATCGGTGGCTGGACGATCGCAGTCACGGAACTTAAAGCTATTGGCGATGCGATCATTCTGGATTGTGGGGGAATCATCCAGGTAGGCGGAGCCGCCTATCTGCAGAGTATTCCTTTCGCCTCCGGGGATTATGGCTGGCAGATCACCCCGAGTGAGGCCGAGTTCGGGAACATCACGGCGCGGGGAGAGATCCGTACGGCGGTGTTCAAATATGGCGAGGTGCATGCCCAGGCCGGGCAACTGTTAGTGACACCGAATGCGGACAAACTGAACGTAGACGTGACCATCGCGGCCTCTGGTTCGTTCGACGTGGGGGAGGCGGGGCGCTTTTCGGCCAACGACGTCGTGCGGCTGAAGGACGGGGTGGCAGACGTGTGGTTGACCGTGACGGCCGATAACGGGAATGGAACGTACAATTATACCAGGTCCTACGGGTCGGCGGTGGGGACGGTGTTTCGGTGCGGAACGGCGGTGGTGGGGTATGGGAGCTCGGGTGAGGGGGGAGTGCTGCTGGATGCGATGACGGCGAACGGCCCATTCGTCGACATCTTCACGCACACAGGCTCGCCCTGGACGACGCTGACGACGAAGGCCCGGCTGGGGAATCTGGCGGGGATCTCGGACGCGAGTCTGAATCCCAGCGGCTACGGGCTCTACTCGAACAACGTGTTCCTGTCGGGGAAATTAGTGGCGGCGGCCGGGGAATGCGTGATCGACACGAGTGGGATCACGCTGATGGACGGTGATTCGGTCGAGGATATGGTGAAGTGGAGGGACGATTACGCCGCGTCGCCGGACATCTACGCGGGCAAGATCTACGCACACTTGAGCGCAGGCTCACGGTTTATGTACCTGGTGGTGCCAGCCTCGGCGGGGGTGAGTTATGGCAGCCGGCTGTTCCTGTGGCCAGAGGCGGCGGCGGGAGGCACGTATGCGCGGGGAGAGTACACGTGTGGTAAGTCGGGAGGATCGCCGGCGTACATTAAGTGGTATGCTACCGGGACGGATAACGCCTACCTGCTACTGACTTCGACCAAGCTGGCGCTGTGGAATTATGTGGACGTGAACTACGTAGAGCGGGCGTACATCGCGGGGAGCGGGGACGTGCATCCGGACGCGGACGGGCGGGGGCTTTTCGCGCGGGTAGTCAACCGGCTGGGAATTCAGACGTACGATGATCATTTCCGTTCGGGCAGCATCCCGACCGGGTATGTCTGGCAGGGGGCACCGTTTGGGGGGACGCCATCAGTGTTGTATGCCTTTTCGGGAGACTACCTGAAGATCACGTTCGCTGCAAGCACCCGCTACTTCCTGAGTCGGGCTGTAACCAACGTGGCGGCAAACTGGCAAAACAAGAGCATCTGGGTACGCGCTCGTGGGGGCATATATGTCCGTGTAGGGGCTCGTTTCGATGACGGCACTGACAACAACTACGTCGAGATTCTCATGGATGGGTCGGCAGCGGATGGCACACAGACATTGATATTTCGGTATAGGGCGGGCGGCGGCGGCGTGACAACGGTGACCTCGCCAATCCTAGTGCCAGTGGACGGGCTGTACGTGATGCGTCTGCTAATGTACTATAGCGCACCGAACTACGCTGCCTACGGCTACTTGATTGGTGAAGATGGCACCCCGACCAACATTAGTGGCTTTTACACTGCGGTGACATGGGCGCCGGTGGCGGGCCGCGCTGGCATCATACTCGACAACTCAATGGCGGCTGTCGTATCTGACGGCGTGGTAGACTGGATTGAGAATGGGTTTGTGTAGTCTCGGCAGTCACGGCAGGTCGGTGCTGTGGTGATTGGGACTACTCCAGCGGGGAGTAGATTGGCTGAGGGGGGAGCTGGATGACACGATCTTCAGCCTGGAGTTCGCGCAGGGCGCGAGCGACGTCGGTGGGATCCGCGTCAAGCTCACAGGCAAGCTCGAAGGTGCCGGTCGGCCGGCGGGATAGTTCGGCGAGGATGAGTTCCTTGAGTGTTTGATTGTCCACGTAAGCCTCCGAGGTCATTATACCACAGATCAGGTGAGGACGATAGATTTGACTTCGCCCTGTTCGACTTCGACGCGCAGGCCGGCGTTCTGCAGCAGGGTGCGCAGTTGGATGGGCGGAGCCTGGCCGACGAGGTCGGGGAAGGCGGCGGCCAGGGCTTCGATGGAGGCGCGACGCTGGGCCGGATCGGGGGCGGCGGCGATGAGGCGGTGCAGGTCGAGGAGCCGGGCACGGGTGGCATCCACGTCGGCGAGGAGGAGATCGTCGGCGGCGCGGTAGATGTGGGGGTCCATGTGCCCGGCGGCCAGGGCCAGGGCCAGGCGCTGGCGGCGCAGCTCGAGCTCGGCCAGGTGACCGTCCAGGCCGGCGACCTGTTGGCGCAGGTGGGCGACGTCATCCGTGTGATCGAGGGCGGCCTCCAGCGCGGCGGGGGTGGCCAGGGTTTCCAGGAAGGCGGCGAGGGCGGCGACGACGTCGCTCTCTTTGACGTGGTTGGGATGGCAAGGCTCGCCCGTGGTCGCTTTGTGGGTGTGCTTGGAGCAGCGCAGCCAGTGGTCTTTGCCGTGGCAGGTGTGGCGTGCCATCTGGTGGCCACATCTGCGGCAGAAGACGACGCCGGCCAGGGGGGAGCCGTGGGATTTGTTGTAGCGGTCGCGGGTGCGACGGGCGCGCTCGCGCAGGATGAGGGCGTGGGTGTCGGGATCCCACAGGGGCGGGTAGTGGGGGGAGGGGTAGTCGGGGCTGACCTGGTTCCAGTGGGGGAAGCCGGCGTAGAAGTCGTTGGCCAGCATCTTGCGCACGGTGGAGTAGGACCACCGTGCGACGCGGGGCGGGCGGTAGGGGGAAGCGTCGAGGGCGCGCACGATGGCAGAGTAGGACTCGCCCTTCAGGAAGAGGTCGGTGGCCAGGGTGACGGCGGGGGCCAGGTCGGGGTCGGGCTCGGCGGTGGCGGCGGCGCCGGTGGGGCCGGGGATGGGACGGTAGCCGAGGGGCCAGTGGTTGGCGGGCAGGCCGCGACGGACGCGGGCGCGCAGGCCGCCCATGGTGCGGCGGGTGCGCAGGGTCTGGTCCTCGGCGGCGCGCACGGATTGGATGGCGTAGAGGTAGCGCTGGCCGACGGAGGCCTGGCCGACCTGGTGGGGGGCGGGAGCTGTGACAGCTTTGCGGCGGCGGGGGCGGGTGCGGGGTGTGGGTGTAAGGGAAGGCTCAGGGTTCATGATGTTTGGTCTGGTTGTGTGCATCTATGATGCTGTAGAGCCACAAGGCAGCCAAGAGATATGAGCTGAGGGAGCGGAGCCCCAGATACGCGAGGAGAAGCGGAAGAAGGATTTGTAGGCCAAGAACTGCGAGGAAGCGTTTCCAGTTGCCCAGGTAGATGTAGCCGAGGCCAAGTGGAATGGGCCAAGCGTTTAATAAGGCAGCGAGCCAGGGATGTTTCATTACCTGTTCCCTTTCTTGTGTTGTTAGGTGGGCAGTAAGCCCGAGGCCCGCATAGCGCGTCGCAATTTCATCCAGAATATCAACGAGTTCATCGGCGTACTCGGGGGTGTAAGGCTGACAAAGTTCGGCCATTACTAAATTGAGGGTTTCTTGTGCGTGCTCGCGGGTAGAAATGTCGTACGTTACTTTAATTCCGTTCATGAGGTACCACCATGCTATCCGCCCTTCATCTGTTAGTTGTTGCCATAAGACAATGAACTCAACCAGACGCAGGAGCCTCTTGAACCGGACCTTCAGCACGACGATGCTCGGATTTTTGTGAGTGCACAAGGGCGCGCATGTAGATCAGGATTCTCTCTTGATCATCGTCGTTGAGGCTGCGGAAGAGATTGACTGCCTCTCCAAGCGCGGGTGGATCCGCCCTATAAGCTCCTTTCGCTTCTGCGATGGTGGGATTAGGCTGAAGGTGTCCAGCCAAGGTCAAGATGGTTTCTGTAGGAACGTGAAAGTATGTGGCTAGTTTGTGGCAATTCTCAGGATCCGGCAGAGCAACACCACGCAGCCAGTTGGAGATGGTGGATTGACCGAGCTTCAGTGAGATGGCCAGGCTGGTCTGGTTGATCTG
>Ga0172363_10000239_pt1 | contig 38590 bp, 27 predicted proteins | sample LakKivs2_kivu2a2_FD_114541 | JGI IMG/M metagenome (GOLD analysis project Ga0172363, IMG submission 114541) | Sediment microbial communities from Lake Kivu, Rwanda - Sediment s2_kivu2a2 | ecosystem: Environmental > Aquatic > Freshwater > Lake > Sediment | place: Rwanda: Western Province, Lake... | reverse complement strand
CCACCCTCACCCCGGCCCTCTCCCTGGGAGGGAGAGGGAGGAGGTTCCCCACCCTGGCCCTCTCCCTGGGAGGGGGTGAAGGGGCGGCGGTGGAAGCAGGCGTAGAAGAGGCGCAAGGCGGCAGGGTCGGCACTGCGGGCCAGTTCGTCCACGTTCACTTCCAGGTAGTGCTCGTAGCGGTGCAACGACTCGGCGTCTACCAGCCGCCAGCGGGTGCCGTCGGTCAGCATGCCCCAGCGCAAGGAACGCTCACGCAGCACCAGCACCGCCTGGGCCAGCGGGTGGCGGCCCTTGAGTGTGTCGTCCAGGCGGCACGGCGAGCCTGTCGAACCGTCCTGGCCGGGTAGGACGACGTAACACAAGCCCACCGGCGTTTCGTCAGCGCGGTGGGCGTAGAGCAGGTGGATGTGCGGGGCGTCATCGGCCGGCGCGTGGTAAAAGTCCAGAAAGTCGAGCACCGGCCCGACCCACGAGTCCATCAGCGACTGGAGCGTCGAGGGATCACGGAAGGGCAGCCAGTCGCGCAGCCCATGGGCGAGGGGCGCGGCCGCCTCGTCGCAGGAGGGATCAGCCTGCAACTGGGCCAGGTAAGCATGTGCAAAGAGTTGATGGTTGATAATGATGCTCATTCCACGCACGAGGAGATTCTGTGATCGTTACAGCTTATAGTATAGCACAGATTCCGGTCGAAGGCAATTCTAGCTGACTTATGTCTGCCTGGTCGGACATCGTCATCCTCTGACTTCATCCAACCACTGCCTGACCTCGGCATCAGATGGGGCAGGCTGGCCAGTAGCCAGAAGCCCAAGCGCCTTCTTCAGAGTCTTACGCCTGGGCCGTGGAGATGCTATGTCTGACGTTAGCGTGTTGAGGATATCTTGCACCAGAACGACGCGCTGGTCCGGTGGCCATTGGCGGACAGTATTGACAACAGTCTCGTAACTGATCGTTTTAGGTGTGCCCATATTTGCCTCAATCCCACGTTCCGTCAACGCCGTAGTGATGCCAACACCTTCTCACACAACCTGGCACTAATCCAAATGTCCGGACGGACCGCAATCTCATGAATCAGCAGTTCAACCTGGTCAAAGGAGAGCAGACCCTGGTGATAAGCGTGCACGAGGATGCCCAGCGTACCGCGCAGGCGTAGTCCTAGACGACGAGCCTCAGCCCGTGCGACTTCGTCGTCCAGCAATACCAACGGATCCTCCAGTGTTTGCGCCAGGGCCAATACCTCGGTTTCACCTGGATCAAGGACAACCGGCGGCGTGTAGGCGGACAGCACGGCATCAGGCACATCCACAATTGGCCACCGCTGACACTGCCAGAACAAGCGTACGATGAGCGCATCAGGCGCGCCGCGCGTAAGTCCCTGTGTGACAACCTCATCGTAGACAGCGCGTGGAATCTGCACCTCCCCATATAAGGCGGCCAAAAGATCTAGCCGGTTTAGTTTGCCCAGCGCTATAAGGGGACCGGCGTTACAAAGCACGGTCGGCATAGTGATCAACCTGACTCTTCCGCCAACGTTTCGGCGCTAAAGGGTGGTTCAATGCCACGCGCGTAGGCGTGACGAGCCAGTTCGGATTGTGACACGCCAGCCAGGTATGCAGCAGCGCCAAATGAAATTCCACCACGTGCATAGCGTTCCAGGGTGCGCTCGATTTTCAATGCACGTAGCCCACGTTCCAGTATCTCTGCCAGGAAATCTTGGCTGGCTGAATCCAGTTCCTGGGCCAACGAATCCGGAACGGCCAAAGTCAATGCCTTAGTTGACATCATTCACCTCCAGCGAAAGCATTCCCAGCGCTCGAGAACCCAGTATACCGCATGGTGCAGACAAACGCAATACGCCCGCCAAGGATTGACGACTGGCGGTTTAGTATTGTTATTCCTCTCCGGCATATCCGAGCAAGTGGCGGACGCCCTCCACCAGCCGTTCGATCTCTGCCTGTCCAGTAATCATGACCCCCTCTTGCCGGGCAAATGCCTCCGCCTCCGGCGTGAACCCCGCCCGCGAGATGAACCAGGGACGGGCCGATAGAGCCTCAGCCGCTGCCAGCAACTTCTGCATTTCCTTCACCCCGGTCAGCCGGCCCCGCCACTTGATCTCCACCGCCCACCGCTCGTCGCCCTCGGCCAGCGCATCCACCTCCACCTGGCCGTCGTCAGAATGGTAGGGAGCCGCGTGCCGAAATGTGGGCAGGTGTATCCGCCCGGACAAGCCTAGCAGTGCCCCATCCACTTCTTGCCCGGCGAAGCGACGCAGCAATTCGCGCACCTGGCTTTCCTTGGCTGCGCCCAACTCGGTGGCTGTGCGCTGATAGCGCTCGTCCAGATGCCTGACCATTTCCTCCAGGACCTCTCGCTGAGGTGGGCCGGCGAGTTCGATCCCCATCGTGACGTTGGACACCCAGAAGCGCAGCACCGGGTCGCGGTAGTAATGTCTGCCATCCTGTTCGATAATCAGGTCCACTTCCTTGAGCCAGCGCAAATAGTCCCGCACTGTAGCCGTGGTCACTTTCTGGCGACGGGCGATCTCGGCCATGATCAGCCCTTCCTCCTGGGCCAGCAATTGCAGGATGGCGATCAGCGCTCCGTACCCCCTGGCGCGCTGGATAGAGATGTCGTAGATGTAGCGGCAAAAGTCGTAGATGCGGCCCTCCGGCGAGAGCACTTCCCAGACAAAGGCTTCTTTGACCGCCGCGGGCGTCAGGGGCCGGTCTTGCAGCAAGCGCCAACGCCTGAGTCGTCCACACAGCGCCTCGACGTAAAAGGGATGGCCGCCGGTCAGGCGATGGATCGCTGCACTCACTGCTGGAATGTCTTCGATATCGGCGGGCGATACAAGTTTGCTGACGAGTTCCTGTGTGTCTTCCCGGCCCAGTGGGGCCAGTGCCATGTGCTCGAAGCGGGCAAAGAGCGGGCTGGTATGCGCCAGCAGGTGCTCCATCACACTGATGGCCGAGCCGGCCACGACGTAGCCACAGAAACTGTGCCGTTCCAGGTGTGCCCGAAAGACGGCCACGACGTCTTTGGTCTCTGGAAAGTTCGCCAAAGCGTGGATCGTCTGGAACTCGTCCAGCATCACCAGGAAGCGCAGCCCTGCCTTCTGCGCCAGCTCTTCGGCAAAGTCAAAGGCCAGGTGCAGGAGAAATCCCCGGTCAGGTTTGGCCTTGGCCAGTTCATTGGCCAGACCACCCAGGCTTTCTTTCATCAGGGTGGGGCCGTTGAGCAGGAGGGAATTAAGGCTCAAGAAAGGCGTGGTGATCTGTTGCCCTCGGCTCTGAAACCAGTAGGAGACGTGACCGACGTAGCGCAGCGCGAAAGACTCGGGCGAACTGCAGATCTCCTCAAAGTCCATATAGACCGGCAGGACGGTTTCTCCTTCCGCTTGGGTTTCGGTGAGCAGGCGATAGGCGAATTCCTTGAGCAGCGAGGTTTTGCCGATCTTGCGCAGGCCGAGAAGAGCCACGTGGTGCGGCCGGCCTTGCCGCAGTTCTTCCACCGCGTAGGTCAAAACGGCCAGTTCGCGTTGGCGATCCGTGAATTGGCTGTGTAGTTGAGGAGAATAGAAGTAAAACATTGGGCAAACTCCCTATAGGGTATTTGCCCTAGATTATATCACAAATACAACGAAGATGCAAGAATGTAGATGGTCTTTACTGCCTCAGGATGTCAAGACGACCCAGGTGAGACGAAAAAACAAAATCCGCGTTCATCCGCGTTCATCCGCGTCCCAAAAAATTGACTACAACGAGGAGTCATGCATCAGCCAGAAGACACACCCGCCGGCTGAGAGGAGCGGCTCAGTTGGCCGTCTTGCAGCTCATAAACCGCCGTCGCAAACTCATAGATAACCGGGTCGTGCGTCGCCACCACCAGCGCCGTGTTCTCCAGCGCCACGATCTGGCGGAACAGCGAGAGAATCTCCCGCCCGGTGCGGCTGTCTAGCTCGCCGGTCGGCTCGTCGGCCAGGATGAGTATGGGATGGTTGGCGATCGCGCGGGCGATGCACAGCCGCTGCTGCTGCCCACCCGACAACTCGTACGGCCGGTGGTCCAGCCGCTCCTTCAGCCCGACCATCGCCAGGCACTCGACGGCCCGCTCGCGCCGCTCTGCCCGCGGCACGCCCGCCAGCCGCAGGATCAGGTCTACGTTCTCGTAGGCCGAGAACTGGGGCAACAGCCCGAACGACTGGAACACGAACCCCACCTGGTGCCGCCGCAGCTCGATCAACTCTCGCTCCGTCATGTGCGCGATGTCCCGCTCGCCCAGGAGCACCGTGCCACTGTCCGGCTGGTCGAGCCCGCCGATGACGTTCAAGAGCGTCGTCTTGCCCGACCCCGAACGCCCGCGAACGGCGACGAACTCGCCCCTCCGCACGCACAGACTGACCCCGCTCAGCGCCGTCACCTCGCTGCGCCCCAGCCGGTACACCCGCGTAATCCCCACCGCCCGTACCACCACCCCGTTATCCAGTGATCGCCCCATCCGCACCTACCCCATCCCCATCACATTGCGATCTGCCATCTGCCGATTTGCCATTTGCCATTTGCTATTTGCCATTCGCCATTCTTCATTGTCTCATTGTTCATTGTTCATTGTCCCATTGTTCATTGTCCCATTGTTCATTGTCCCATTGTTCATTGTCCCATTGTTCATTGCTTCCGGCCATATCTCCAAATGATCCTCCGCCACGTGCACCCGCGCGCGCCGGGTGATGCCCACCCGCTCGACCAACTCCGGCGGCAGTTGCAGCCGCCCTGTCTTGTCCACGATCACGTATTCGTCGTGGCCGACGACAACGTTGCCGGCCGTGCGGCGCACGCGTTCGAAACTCGTGCGCCCGTCGTAGATGGCCACCGTCCGGTCCACGTGCTGCGCGATGCTCGCGTCGTGTGTGACGATGACGACCGTCACGCCGTACTGGTGGGCCAGGCTGCGGAACAGGTCCACGATTGTCCCGGCCGTCTGGCTGTCCACCGAGCCGGTCGGCTCGTCGGCCAGCAGGAGACCCGGCCCGTTGGCCAGCGCGATGGCGATGGCCACGCGCTGCTGCTCGCCGCCCGAGAGCTCGCCCGGCCGGTGGGCCAGCCGCTCGGCCACCCCCACCGCCTCCAGCAGGTCGTGTGTGCGCGCGGCGCGCTCGCGCGGGCCCACTCCGCGCAACTGCATCGGCAGTTGAACGTTCTGGAACGCGGTGAGATAGGGGAGCAAATTGCGCGCGTTCTGCTGCCACACGAAGCCGACCACGTCGCGGCGGTAGCGCATCAGCCCGTCGGGTGTCAGCCCTAGCAGGTCCACCTCGCCGACGGTCACCTGGCCGGCCGTCGGCTGGTCCAGCCCGCCCAGGATGTTGAGCAGCGTGCTCTTGCCGCTGCCGCTCGGCCCGATGATCGCCAGCACCTCCCCCTGCTGCACCTCCAGGTCGAGCCCCGCCAGCGCCACCGTCTCGATCTCCCCCGTCTTGTAAACCTTCACCAAATCGTCGCACACAATGAAGGGAGCAGGAGGCAGGATGGAGGATGCAGGATGCAGGATGGAGGATGGAGGATGGAGGATGGAGGATGCAGGATGCAGGGTCTTGCTTCGTGCCTCCTGCCTCCTGCCTCTTGCTTCTTGCTTCTTGATCATTGCTCCCCCAACCGCAGGACCGCGTGTACCCGCATGCGCCGCAACAGGTGCACCGAAGCGGCCAGCGCTACCAGGAACACGATCACCAGGATGACGTAGAGCTGGAAGATGGTGCCCCACGGCGTGACGATGAGGAAGGGCGGCACCGACTCGCGGGCGATGATGCTCACCTGCAGGAAGCGCGTGAACATCCAGCCCGCGCCGGCGCCGAGCGCCGTCCCCAGCGCTATCCCGGCGCCGATGAGCGTGAGCTGCTCGGTCGAGAGCAATCCGACCAGTTGCGCGACCGCCAACCCTGTCGCCCGCAGCACGCCAAACTGGAGCGCCCGCGCCTGGATCGTCGTGATGGCGTAGAGCAGGAACCCCAGCACGCTGAGGACGCTGGCGGCGACGAACCCCACCGACAGCGCGCCGAACAGCCCCGTGCGCAGCGGGTCGTCCTTGCGCACGCCAACCAGCTCGTGCCCGTCGTGGATGACCACCTTGCGGTCCGAGGGGCCCTGCAGCGCGGCGATGACTTGTGTGTGCAGGCGGGGGTTTGTGCGCAGCCACACCTCGCTGGGTTCGGTTTTCAGCATCCCGGTCATATAATCCAGCCGCGCCACCAGCCGGTCACCGTCTTCCGGGTAGAGCGTGGGAAAGTAGCCCAGCGTGCCCACCAGCCGCAGGTCTATACGCACGCCGTCCACGTTGATGTCGAACACGTCACCGGCCTGCAGCCGGTAGCGCCGGACGAACTCGGGGTTGGCCAGCACGGCCTGCTCGTCGCTGCCGAGCGCGCCCATCAGCTCGCCGAGCGGCGGCGCAAAATCGGGCCGCCACCAGGCAGCGCCAGCGAAGGTGGCCGGGTCTACCGCCAGGAGCACCCCCTTGGCCGGGATTTGCGCTTCGCGGCCGATCAGGTCGCGGCGCAGGACGGGGGCCGCTGCCTGCACGCCCCGCAGCGAGCGGTACTCGTCCAGTGGGCGCACCCGCCAGGTGGCCAGGTCGTAATCGAACTCGTGGGTACGCAGGTTGGCACCGGCCGCATAGAACGCCTGGTCGCTATAGTTGCGATCGAAGGTACTGGCGACCGACGCGACGAACAGCCCCAGCGCCAGCGTGAAGGTCAGGAGCAGAATCAACCCCATATAGCGAGCCGGGGCGCGGGAGGCCTGCCCGAGCGCAACCAGCGGCGCCACCGTGTTTGTGAGCGCGGCCAGCCGCGCCAGCCCGCGCAAGAGTAAAGGGACAGCGCGCAGCACCAGGAAGGCCGCGCCGGCCGCCAGGACGAGCGGCGTCACCAGCAGCAATGGGTCGTAGACCAGCCCCCCGCTCTGGCTGCGCGAGATGATCGTGCCGCTCCGGCTCAACGTCCGGTAGCCCCACCCACCCGCGAGCAGCAGGACCAGGTCCAGGTAGTAACGGTGGACGAAGGAGCGGCGCGCCGGGCGTGCCTCGCTGTGCCGGTAGGTGACGATCGTCTCGTGGGCGGCGCGGGTGGCCGGGGCCAGGATGGCCCACAGCGCCAGCGCCGCCGCCAGCGCCGCGTAGCCATAGATGGCGCCGTGGAGCGTGACCGGCAACACGCGCGGGTCGGTGAAGGCCAGGAACGTGGTCGCCTTGCCGATGAGCTGCGCCAGCGGCAGCGCCAGGAGCGGAGCCAGCAGCGTCGCCAGGCCCACGATCAGGAGCCCCTGGACCAGGAAGAGACCCACGACCTGCCCGTTGCTCGAGCCGCGGCTTTTGAGCACGGCAATCTCGGCCCGTTGTTGCTCGACGATCAGTTGGGACGTGATGACGATGTAATATAGCGCGATGCCGATGATGGGCGCGCCCAGGACGGTCAACAGCGCCTTCAACACGAACGTGCCGCCCAGAAAGTCGCGGATGGCCTGGTCGAACTCGGTCAGGAACTGCAACTGGCCCAACTGGCTGGTCAGGTTGAAGCGCAGCACGTCCAGCCCGGCCAGCACGTTCCGGGCGTTGAGGACGGTGATCGCGTTCTGGTCGTAGTTGGCGACCCACGTAAACTCAGCCTCGGCCGGCACAAACGTCAACAAGATGCTGTTAAGGAACGTCTGTTCGGGGACGGTAAACGCCTCGTCGAGGAACCACGGCGCATAGAACCAAAAGTCGCTTTCCGGGTTGCGCAGGCGGATGATCGCTGCAAACTGTACCTGCACCTGCATCGGCTGTGCGCTGCCGGTCAAGTCCATGACGCGGAAGACGTCGCCCACCTTCAGCCCCAGCTTCTCCGCCAGCGTTTCGGTGATCATCACCTCGACGACGTCCTGCGCATCGCTGGTCGGGCGCGGATAATAGCCCTCGACGACCTCGATCTGGTCTTCGACGCCCGCGTAGAACTGGAAGCGCGTGCGGAGCAACTGGTTGCGCTGGCCGACGGGCGACTGCCCGGGTGGGACGATGAAGAGCGATTTGGACCAGCCGTGCCTGCCCGTGCGGGTGACGGGCAGCCCGATGATCTCCTGAACTTGCCGGGCAATCGTCTCGTCCATCCTGTAATAGCGTGCGGCGTCTATCAGGTTGGTCTGCCCCTTGATCAGCAGGTCGTAGACCGCGTCCTGGTGAGAGCGCTCCAGCCGGTCACGCAAGGTCGCGACGCTGACCGCCTCGGCGTAGAGGATGAGCGCGCAGATGGTCGTCGTCGCCACCAGCACGCCCAACGCGATGGCCGCGTGGCTCCCCAGCGCCGCCCACGTGCGCCGCAGCGCCAGTTGAATAGTAGCCGCAAACTGATTTAACAGCCTTCTCACAACTTTCCCCTCACACTACTCCGCGAATTGCCGATTCGCCATTTGCCATTTGCTATTTGCTATTGGCCATTCGCCATTCGCTATTCGCTACTTGCTATTGGCCATTCGCCATTCGCCATTCGCTATTCGCCATTCGCCATTCGCTCACACAGCCCCCGGAACGCCGCCCCTCCCGGCACCGCCAGCAGGCAGGGCTTGGGATGCAGGTCTCTGGCGGCGACGGCGGCCAGCCAGTCTGCTTCGGCCTGGTAGAGCGGTACGCCGATGGCCTGCTCCGGGTCGCCCCCGCCGCGTATGGCCCACACCGTGTCCCACCCCCGCGTCTCCACCAGCCAGCGCACGAATGAGCCGCCCTCCATCAGTGCGCGGAAAAAGTCGTACAACCCTTCCTCGTCCTGCGGCATCTTGGCCGACCAGGCCTCGTCCAATCGGATCAGCGCCCCCTCCTGTTGCAGGAGCACGACCCACGCGTCGGCCGGCTGGCCGGTCAACCCTGTTGCCAGCCCGGTCTCCTCGGCGGCGTAGAGCGAGAGTCCCAGGTCGAACAAGAGCGAGCCGGAGGGTGGGCCGGCGATGAGCGCGGCCAGGAAAAACGGCGCAGTTTCCAGCATGATCACGCCCTGGTCGTAGAAGACGTACAGCGTGCCCTGGTCGGCGTAGGCCGGCACACTGCCGTCCGTCAGGAGCACCGGGAGGCGTTCTTTTGGCGTGCGACCGAGAAAGGCCGTCAGCGCCACGTATTCCTGCTCCAGTTGCTCGACCATCCGCTGCACCTGGCGGTCGTTGGCTGCGGATTTGTTGCGCACGTCAAAATACTGGCTTTCGACCTGCTCGGCGCCAATGCCCCGCAACGGCTGCACCCAGAACAGGAGGCGCGGCGCCAGCTCCGGGAGGAAGCCGTAGCCGATGGCGCTCCAGAAGAGCAGCAGCGCCAACGCGGCCAGCAAGACTCGCCCCGAACCTGCGATACATCCGCTCCGTTCACTCTCCTGCATTCCTACCAATCTACCAATCTACCAATTTACCAGTCTACCAATTTACCAATCTACCAACCTACCAGTTTACCAGTCTTACCGCAATGTCACCGCTGAAGGGCGGCAGGACAATGACCAACTGGCCCGACTCATCTGTGGTGACCTGGCTCTCGTCCAGGTAAACCCCCTGCCACGTATCATAAGGGCGGACGGTGTACGTGCCCGTAGCCAACCCTGCCACGACGACGGTCGCCGCCTCGCGGATCTGCCGATTTGCCGATTTGCCGATTTGCTGACTTGCCGCTTTGCCGCTCTGCCATGCCGTGTCCTGTACCCACAAGAAGCCCATCTTACTCTCCTGGCTCCCACCCATCAGCCCCCAGGCCCGCAGCTCTTCGTTGCCGGTAGTCACCTCCAACGGCAGCGGGTCCAGGTGCGCCAGCGGCAGGTCGGCCACGAAGGCCGCCAGGTGGCTCATCTGGTCCAGCATCCCGTCGTCCATCTTGCCCCACGCGCCGGAGTCGTTCCATTCCATCGGCGTCGCCGCTGCGCCTGCCGCCAGCCCGGCCCATACGCCATTGTGCAGTAGCGCCGGATGCAGCCGCTCGTCGCTGGTGCCGAACTCGCCGATAAAGTTGGGGTTGGTTTCCGCCTGCCACAACTTCTGCGTCCAATCGGCGATGAGCGGCCCGGTGCCCACCGCGTCGTTGCCCGAGTTGTACGAGTGCATCTGCGTCACGTCCATCACCGCGTACCCGGCCGGCCACCAGGCATCGCCGGCCTTGCTGGCCGTCGTCGGGTGGCGGTACGGGTCGTGCTCGACAAAGTAGCGGTTCACCCGCTCGTGCCAGCGGTCGGTGTGTGGCCCGGCGTTGGTGCCCTCAATCTCGGACACGGTTTGCCACAGGCCGATGGCCGGGCTGTACCCCCAGCGGGCGATAAAGTAGCGGTAGAGGTTCTCCTGCCAGGCCCACGCCTCCGCGTCGGTGAAGAATGAATCGAGGCTGCCCAGCGCGCGGAAGCCGTTGTGCGTCTCCCACAGCCCGTTGCCCCACGCATGCGTCTCGTCGCGCAGCAGGCCGTGGTCCCAGACGGTGAAGACGAGATAGATGCCCTTGCGCGCCGCATCCTCGACCACCAGGTCAATGACCTTCAGATCGGGCACCGAGTAGTGCCCGTAGTGGGTGGCAAAGAAGGGGTTGGAATAGACCGGCCAGTACACGAGCATGTTCTCGCCGTGTTCGGCCATCCTGTCGAACAGGACAAAGCCCTGCTCTTCGTCCCACCCGTAGGACATCACGTCGAAGGCGTCGCAGTGGCCCACGCCGTAGAACGGGGCGCCGTCGTGGTGTGCCAGGTAACGGGCGCTATAGGCCGGATCCACCCAGGCCCCCACCTGCAGCCAGCCGTGCCGGTCGGAGGGCGTACAATTGAACTGCCCATCGTAAGGCTTGCTCTCGCCCTGCTGGTCGCGCACGCGCAGGCGGTAGCGCCACGCCCCTTGAGCCGACGGCGTGAAGCGCACGCGCCAGGCCCCCTGGCCATCCCAGAAGCCCGGCGCTGTCCACTCCCGCCCGTCGGGGCTGGTGAAGACCGCCGCCAGCTCCACCTGGCGCACGTCGTAGGGGTTGTCGTAGGTTGCTTCCAGCGCGACCGCGAGCTCCAGCTTCCCATAGCGGGCCACCTGTGGGCTTGCGAGGTCAACGGCAATAATCCGTGGGACTGGCTGCTTCGCGGGAGCGCAGGCCGCCGCAGCGAGAACCGCCACCAAACACGCACCACGCAACACGCAACACGCAACACGTAACACGCAACACGTTTCACGTTTCACGTTTCACGCTCCACGTTTCACGCTCCACGTTCCACAGCCTGGCGCGGCTCTCGCACCGCCGAGCGCAGCAGCGCGCATCCTGCCAGCCCGACCACGCAGGCCACCGCGAAGAGCGCCCGGTATCCTGCCGCTCCGGCCAGCCAGCCGCCGAGCAGCGGCGCTACGGCACCCGCCACGCCGCTCAGCGTGTTGTTCAGCCCGATGTAGGTCGGACGGGCCTCATGTGCGCTGAACTCGAAGGCAATCATCGTCCCCGAGAGGTAGAAACCGGCCGTACTGGCGCCGATGAGCGCAAAGACCGCGTAGAACCAGCCCGGGGCGGGGGCCAGGCTCGCCAGCCCCACCGCCAGCGCCCCGAGCAGTGTGCTCAGCTCCAGCACCAGTTTGTGCCCCTTGCGATCGGCCAGCGCCCCAAACAGCAGGTTGCACAAGGCCTGGCCGATGAGCATGCTGGCGGTGAAACTCCCGGCCTGGCTGTCGGGCAACTGCCAGCGCTGTACGGCATAGACCGCCAGGAACCCGACCGCCATCCCACCCATCGTTATGACAATCCGGCTGAGCAGGTAGCGCCGAAAGTTCCGGTCGGCGCGCAGGGTCGCCGGCAGACGGCGCCAGTATTCCCGTTGTGAGATGGCCGGTTCCTGGCTGACCTGCGCCGGCTCGCGGGTGAGCGCCAGGCAAAACCACGAGATGAATACCAGGATCGCCGCCGCCGCGAAACAGAGCATGTAGCCATAAGGGAAATCGTAGCGGCCGAGCAGCCAGGCCGCCGCCGCCGCGCCCAATACGCCAGTCCCCGTCCCACCGAAGTTGGTGATGCCAAAGAACCTCCCCCGCCGGTCGAGTGGGATGACCTTGGCGAGCATGTCCTGCCAACTGACGGCCACCGCGCCTGCCCCCAGTACGTGCCAGGCAAACAGCACGAAAAAGAGAGCGAGCGCCAACGCCGGGGCACGCGTGGCCAGCCAGGCCGCCGGCACCATCAGGAGCAACGGCAAGCGTTCCGTGAATAGCCCCGCCTGTACGACGGCCACTTTCTTGCGCGGCAACCGCTGGATCCAATTGACAGTGAAGAGTTGAGGCAGCAGCCAGCCGGTGGTAGACAGCATCGAGAGCAGCCCGATCGCCAGTTTGCTGTCGGTAAAATGGCTGACGTAGAGCGGCAGGATGGTACTCGGGGCAATGAAACTCGACCCAAACCAGAAAAACGTGCCGTCCAGCCAGTTGACCACGGCGTTGTGCCGGAAGTGGCGCGCTACTTCGCGCTCGAACTCTAGTTCACCAGTCATCGTGGCCTCCACATGCGATGTCCTAGCACAGCAAGCACGGCCAGTGCCACAACCAACAGCCCCAACCCGGCCCATAGCGGCCAATTGCTCCACGGTGCAGCCTCCAGGAGAAATGCCGTGACTGAGTAGGGCGGGAAGGTGTACGGGAAAGTCTCTGCCACGGCGATGGCAGGTAGTTCAGCGGCCAGGTGCTCTTCGTCCTGCAGCCAGACCTCCGCTTCTCCGGCCGGCCAGAAGCCCTCGATCGCCAGCGTCGCTTCCCGCGCCAGGGCGGGATCTTTGTTTATGACGATGATGGCCAGTTTCCCATCGTCGCGGAGGCTGGCGAAAGCCGGTAGCAGCAGCTCGTCGGACGATTCAGCCGCCACCTGCGTCCTGCCCCACCGGGCGTAAAGCTGGTAGACGCCATAGACCGGGCGCGCGTCTTCGAGCATGCCGATCAATCCCTGCCAGGTGGTGCCCTGCAGCGCAAAGTGGGCCGCCATCTCGACGCCCACGTTGGCCATGCGACCCACCACCTCGGCATTCCACAACGCGCCCACCTGCGTGCCCAGGTGGCGATGCACGCTCGTTGCCCAGGAGACGTTGTACTCCGAGAGGAACAGCGGCGGCACCGCTCGCTGGTGGCCCTTAGGATTGACCGCCGGATCACGCCACCAGGCTCGTATGGTCTCCACCTGTTCCTGGATGTGGGCCGGCGTAGTCAGCACCTCCGCATCGCTCAGTTCATTGCCGTGGGGGTACCAGTGCCAACTGATGGCGTCCACGATGTCGCCATTGGCAGCGATGAAAGCCGGCATCCATTCCCGCCACCCGCCGGTGACGGCCGGCCCGACGACCTGGATGTCTGGGTCCACCGCTTTCATCGCCGTGGCGAGCTCACGGAAGCAGGCGTTGTACCACTCGATCGTAAAGTCGGGATCGCCCGACCGGGACACCCGGCGCTCGTACAGGTCTGGCTCGTTGCCGACCTCCCAGTAGCGGAAGCCATAGTCGTGGACCACGTTGCAATAGCGCACGGCCTCAGCCGCCTTTTCCGGTGTGCCCTTGCGCCACAGGCGGGCCTGGACTACGACCTGCGCGTCGAGCGCATTGGCCAGCGCTGCCAGGTCGTCCAGGTTGTTGGGGAAGACGTCGTTTTCGTCGCCATAGTTGCCGGCAGGAAAACGCAAGAGCGTCACGCCGGCGTCCCGGTACCTGGCGACGTAACTCTCCGTCGTGTTCATCCAGGGGCCAAAGTTTTGCCCGAAGAGCAACGAGTTGACCGGGGCCAGCGTGTCACCGGCGCGGACGACGATGCGTGCAGACGCCGGCTGGTTTCTGTTCTCCAGGCGCGGGCCGACCATCACCAGCGCCAGCAGGATCAGGCAACTCAGGAGTAGGGGCCTTTTCACAGTCGTGTTCACCTCTGGCTTCCATCGCCCGGAGTGGCTTCCACGCGGATGAGGTGGACCTCCCGCGCGGTAGTATGCCGGTAGATGAGTGTCTGGCTCGCCCGGTCTACCTCGTACGTCCCGTCCGATATCTCGACCACGATGCCGCCCGGGTACTGGTAGTTCGGTATAAAGATCTCCGTCGGAGCACGGACGGCCGGATCGTGCCGGAACTCGAACTCGAAGGTGCGCGTGGGCAGGTCAAAGTACATCCGCAGCGGTTCGCCTGCCACCTTACGGGCGTACGGTCGCACGATCGCCTCCAGCGCACGGCCGCCCGAGTGAATGTCATCGCGGTTTGTCTGTTGATCGCGGCTGAAGATAGACAGGTCCTCGTCGTTCCACATGTCGCCGCGCTCGTTCGTATTGTCGGCGGTATAGTTCCAGATGGTGCAATTGAGCAGATTGGCGTCCATGGCGTTGTAGTTGGCGTCGAGCGCCTGGACGTGGCTCGAAAAGTCGCCGGTGGCGTACGCCTGTTTATCGTCGAGGTCGAACGGAATCCCGAACTCGCCGATGAGCGTCGGGATGCCGCCCATCTGCTCGAGCCCCACGCGCTTGAGTGCAGCCAGTTGTTCGACGAAGGACTGGCGCACCGCCTCGGCCCCGCTGACGAACTGGCTGGTGGACAGGTTGACCGTCATTTCGGGATTGAAATGCTTGGTGAAGAGTGTCAATCCGTCGTACCAGTGGGCCGCGTTGACCGCCTGCGGTGGGTCGTCCGGCCCCCAGTGGGGATGTTTGCCGTTGGGAATGCCTTCCAGGAACAGCAGTGTCTGTGGGTGGACGGAACGGATCTCGGCGGTGAAGCGCCTGATGAAGGGTTTGAGATAATCGTTCTCAAAGTCAACCTTGCGCCCGCCGACCTGGGCGAAATAGCCGGGACGCAGCAGGCCGGGCTGCCCCCCCGCGTCGCTCCAGACGCCGTGCTGTTTCCAGATGCACTCATGCCCCTCTCTCCACAGCGAGACGCCACCAGGGTTGAGCGTCACCGTTCTGGTCTGGTGGAAGCCAGCAAAGCCCAGCTCCCAGAGGCCAACTTCCTGAGGGTAACCTGCACCGAGCAGCATGGCCTGGAGTGGTGTGGGTGTGGCCCCGGCCAGCATCAGCCCCTGAGACACGGCGGTCAGGTCTTCGCAGCCGATGAAACCGCTGCCTGGTTCATTGAGACTGTCGTACCCCACGACGTTGGGCAGGTCCTTGAGCCTGAGCGCCACTTGCTTGATGGCGTTGATATAGTGTCCCTGGAGAAATTCCTGCACCGGCACCCCGTCAATCCTGGTCTGCGGCGCCAGGTCGTTCCCGGCGAAAAAGAGGGTGAACATCGTCGCCGCGCCCAGCTTGTCATAGTTACTCGGCCAGATCATGCGTGGGAATGGGTCGCCGTGGACGGCGTGCACGATCGCCGCACCCGTGTCCGACAGCCTGGTCAGGTCTATGCCGATTGCTTCCAGTGTCCAGCCGGGCGCACCGTCGCCGCCGCTCCAGCGGCTCCAGACGTCCTGGTGTGGGTCAATGAAGACGTCAATGCCATACTCGCCGGCTTTCTTGGTCACGGCGTACAGGTAATCCAGGTATCCCTCGTCGTATTCGTCCGGCCCGGCGTGCTCGACGGCCTCCCAGGTGACGAGGAAGCGTAAGAAGGTCATACCCCATTCCCGCAGCCGCCTCAGGTGTTCGCCGGCCTCCTCCAGCGGAAAAGGACGCCCCACGAACGAGACGTTGCGGTGGTCGAAGAAGCCCTCGCGGCGATAAGTGGCACTGTCAGGCCGGTAGGGCACTTTGCTGCTGCCCCCCAGGTTGGCCCCACGCAGGATCAGCGTGCGCCCCTGGTCGTCCTTGAACCAAATTCCGTCAATGCGCATCTATTCCCCCTGTAATCGCGTTATATATAGTGTGCGACGTCCACTTGCCGCTTGCCCCCAAGTGCTCAGCCTACCCTCCCGCAGGTTGCTTGGAGCGGTGTTGCGGGTCTGCATTCCGTCCAGGAGCGCCACTTTCGGCCGAGAAAATGCCCAAACCTGCGGGAGGGTGAATCGTACGTATTGTGTCAGGCAGTACCCCAGTAATGGGCCGAAGGTCATCTTGTTTTTTCATAGAAATCCAGTAAAATATCCTTAAAATCTTAATGATCATGTAACGAGGTGGCATCATGTTTTGGATCATTGTAGCAAGTGTTTTCGGCGGTATGATGGTGGGCGGGTGCGTGGGCGTCGTGGTGATGAGCCTCATGGTTGCCTCAAGCCGTGCCGACTCGATGCAGATGCACGACCCGATACAAGACACGGAAGGCGTCCCACGTGAGTGGGATGGGCCTTCTGCGCCATCTCGTACCGAGGCGCGGCTCCCTGCTGCTCCGCCCTCGCTTGTTCCAACCCGGGTAAACGCGCGTACCATCTCGCCCAGGTCTCCAATCAAAGGTTCCCTCTGAACGGGTACCACCTTTCGTTTCACGTGCGTCCGGCATAGTATGCCGGGGTCAGCAGTCGCGCCAGCGCCATCGTGAGCAAATGCTCGTAGGCTACCTGGCGGTCGAGCTGGCCCCCGGTCAGAAGGCCGATCGCGCCGCTCTTCTGTTTGGTGTTGCGTAGCCCCGTCAACGCATCCATCGCCGGCCCCAGCTCTGCTCCCGCCCGCACCGCCGCTGCCACAGGCGGCGGAAGCAGCACGCTTTCTCCGCCGGCCATACCTACTATGCCATCGTTGCGCACGCAGGCGCACCAGGCGCAGGTGAACACGCTCCCCTGCACCTCTAGCAGGCCGCCCTCGAAACCAATGCCCAGCGTTGCGCCGCTTACACGTTGTGCGACTTGCGCCCGGTTGAGTGCGCCGCGCAGTGTCTCCTCGTTCCCCCACGGCTGGTGAGAAACGCCGCTCTCCACGGTCACCGGCTCCACCTCTACCGCGTCACCGTAGATGCGGCGCAGCACCGCCAGCGTCGCCGCCACCTTGACCGGGTTCAGCGAGCCAATCGCGACCTTCACAGTAGCCTACCCTCCCGTCTCTTCTTCCTTCGGCGCTTCAATGGCGAAGGAAAGCTTGTTCTGCCCTAATTTGCGCCCCTGTGCGTCGTACAGTTCAACGTGCATGTGATAAGCGCCAGGAGCCAGGTCACGACCGTCTACACCAATGGCCCAGCGCACACCGTCAGATGGCACATTGACGGAGGCGACGCCGTCTTTCGCGAGCGCTCCCCCGTCTTCCTCGATGCGCCAGCGCAGTTGGGCCTTCGGGTACTCGTTGAGTGTGTCGTTGACGACCCACAGTCCAGCCTGAAAAGCCGCCGCCTTGGTGTAGACCCAGCGGGTGCGCTCCAACCGGGCCGGCTGGTCAGCAGCGATGGAGGGTAGGACCGGCTGCATGGCGGTCTGCAGGGCATAGTACCCCGCTTTCGGCTGCCGGTAATAGTCCACTACCGCCCAGGTGATGCTCGGCCAGTGTTCGACGAACATGAATTGAAAGATGCCCTGCATCGGATCGTACTTGGCGCGCCGGTAGGCTTCCGTCGCGAACTGCACCAGGTTGGCCTGGTAGGCCTGGCTGTTGGCAATGAACTCCACGATGTTCTCTCCCTGCTTGACGCCGGCCTTATCGAAGGTCTCGCGGGGTTGGAAGTCGTGGAATTCCCACCGCTCGTCCACCTCACCCGATTGAAAGGTCAGTGCTTGCGGTACGAACATCCGTCGCATCGTCTCCAGATTGGGCAGCGCCTGAGCTCCGTACTCGGTGACGAAGGGTGCCCCCGGTAGCTCCGTGAAATTCCACCAATTGCCATAATTCCAGCCCGGGTACACGTGCGCGTCGCCCGTGCCAGCGTTGAGGTGAACGTAGCGAGTGGGGTCCATCTCCTGTGCCTGGTCGCGCAGCAGTTCGTCCAGCCGCTTGTTCTGGCGCGGGTCGTAATCGGGCACTCGCTCCGCCATCCAGGCAGCGTCCCACGGCGATTGGTTATGGCCGCACCACACCACGATGCTGGGATGGTTGTAGAGCAGCGCGATCATGTCCCGCTCCTGGCGCAACGCCTCGTCTACGAATTCCGGCGCGTCGGTGTAACCCCACTGGAGGGGCAAATCCTGCCAGACCAGGAGGCCCAGCTCGTCCGTCGCCTCGTAGAACGCAGCCGGTTCGACGTGAGCATAGGCACGGATAAAGTTCAGGTTGGCCTGGCGCATCATCCGCACGTCGCGCAGGAACCATTCCTTGCCCGTCTCCGAGAGCCATTGGCTGGAGATATAGCTGGAGCCGCGGGGGAAGAAGCGCTGCCCGTTGATCGTCCAGCTCCAGTCTTCGCCCACGCGCACCTCGCGGAAGCCGAAGGCCGTCTCGCGCTCGGCGATGGAGAGGCCCCCTCCGGAGTCCCCAACTTGTTGGGGACCTCCATCGTGGACGGTGAGGCGGGCCGTGTAGAGATTGGGCAATCCTCGCTCCCACGGCCACCACAGGCGCGGGCCGGGGAGCGTGCCGCTCAGGACGACGGACGTCTCTCCCCGGCGCAGCGTCGCGGTCTGCGTCAGCGTGTATGCCTCGCTGCTCTCAAAGTTGCGCGGTGTGAGTGTCAGCGCCACCGTCACGTCGGCGACCTCGTCGGCGTGGTTGGTGAGCAATCCTTCGGCGGTCAACACGGCGTCGGCTCCCTCGGCAATGCCAGTCGGCCATTCTGCCCGCAATTGGAGGCCGTCCACCGTCACATAGTCGCTCACGACCAGCGTCACGTCGTTCCAGATGCCGCCGGTGTTGTACTCCTGGCCAGCGTGGCCCCAGCCCCCACCGGGGCGCGTGTCGTGGTGCGCAAAGATGCCCTTGATGAGTGTCTTGCGTTGCGGCCAGGCGACGCGAAATTCCTCGTAGGGGCTTTCGACGCGCACGGCCAGCACGTTGCGCCCGCCGTAGTTGAGATGTTCGGCCACGTCGAAGGTGAAAGGCTGAAAGTACCCGGCGTGGTGGCCCAGGTTTTCGCCGTTGAGCCACACGTCGGCCAGGTAATCCACGCCGTCGAAGCGCAGGCGCACTGCGCGCCCGCGCCAGGATCCTTCGGCGAGGAACTCGCGGCGGAACCAGAGCACGCCGTGATAGTTGAGCCCGGCCAGGTACCAATTCTGGGGGATGTCCATCGTGTGCCAGTTGCTGACGTCCAGGTCTGGCGAGAAATAGGTAACCCCACCCTCACCCCGACCCTCTCCCTGAGCGGGAGAGGGGGAAGCCAGTTCGGTGCCGGTCTGCCGGTAGCGCCATTCGCCGTTCAGCAGGATTTCGCTGTACGCCCCATCGCCTTTTCTTTCGACGATAGAGGCTGGCGGGATGGGAGTCGCGCCGGCCCGCAACTCAAGTTCCTCGGGGGACGGCGCGAAAGCAGCGCGGTAAGAGGCCACCCAGGCCAGGCCGTCAATGACGAGGAAGAAGGCCAGGATGATAAGTGCGATTCTACGTCTCATGGGTTAGTAGATTGGTACATTGGTAGATTGGTAGATTGGTGCCGATTGCTATTCTTCGGGTAGTTCTGGAGCCAACACGTAGATTGGGGGTACTTCGCGAAGCACGTGATCGCCGTACTCTTGACGTCCCTGGGCCTGCTGACGAACGTACCGGATGTAGCCATTGAGGGAGCGCATTGTACTTTTCCTCTGGCGGCAGCCGCTTGACAACACGGTAGACTTCACGCAGGACCTGCAACGCCAACTGATAGCACTCCAGGTCTTCAAAGCCACGTTGTCCTTGCTCCGCCATTACGCCGCCTCCTCGCCTACCAATCCACCAGTCTACCAGCTCCCAATCTACCAGTTTCCCAATCTACCAGTTTCCCAATTTCCCAATCTACCAGATACCCCCTCATGGATTCACGATGACCTTACGGATGCGATTGTTGCCCGTGTCGGCGACGATGACGTTGCCGTTGGCATCCACGGCCACCCCTTCCGGGGCGCGGAATTGCGCCTGGAGCGCCGGACCATCCGCGTTGCCCGGCGTGCCGTTCCCGGCCAGCGTGGTTACCACGCTCTCAGGCGTGACCTTGCGGACGCGGTGGTTGGCCGTATCCGCCACGTACAGGTTGCCTTTGGTATCCACGGCAATACCCGAGGGGAAATTGAAGCGAGCCGCAGTGCCCTGCCCGTCCTCGTAGCCCGGCTCTGGTGCGCCGGCCAGTGTGCTGACCTGGCCTGCGGGTGAGATGACCCGGATGCAGTGGTTGCCAGTGTCCGCCACGTAGACGTTGCCCGCCTCGTCCACGGCCACGCTGCGCGGGCCCTGGAATAGCGCTTCGGCCGCCGGGCCGTCGGCGTAGCCCGCCGCGTACCCGCTCTCCAGGGGGCCGGCCAATGTCGTCACCTCTCCCTCTGGACTGATGCGGCGGATGCGGTTGTTGGTGGTGTCGGCCACGTAAATGTTGCCCGCACGGTCCACGGTCAGGCTGGCCGGGCTTTTGAACCGCGCATCCGCTCCTGGGCCGTCCTTGTATCCGGCCTCGCTGCTGCCAGCCAGTGTGGTCACGCTGCCCTCCGGCGTGACGACGCGCACGCGCATGGGATGCGGGTCTTGCTCCACGCTGTCGGCTATGTAGAGCGCGCTGGATTCCGCCAGCGCGATGCCCGTCAAGGCGCTGAAGGTCGCCTCCGCCGCCGGGCCGTCGGTTGAGCCCACCTGGCCGCTCCCGGCCAGCGTGGTCACTGCCCCATCGGGTGCGATTTTGCGCAGGCGGTGATTGGCGCTGTCGGCGACGTAGACGTTGCCCTCAGCGTCCACCGCCACGCCGGCCGGGCCGTTGAACCGCGCTGCAGTGCCTGTGCCTTCGGCGTAGCCACCCTCACTGCCGGCCAGCGTGACGACGCGCGCCTCAGCCCCCTTGCCGCAACCCGCCGCCGCCAGCGCCAGCACCGTCAGCAAGAGCCCAAGTCGAAGTAATTTGCTCATCGAATTTCCTCCTTTCATCGGTACATTGGTAGTTGCCGACCAATCTACCAGTTTCCCAATCTACCAATTTCCCAACCTCCCATCACTGCACACTATACAACTGTACCTGCAAGCCATAAAAGTCCCACTGCCCAGATGTGTCGAGCTCCTCCTCCAGCGCCGGTGGAATCAACCCCTGTGGGTCGGTGTACCAATTGTGACTGTAGACCAGCCACACTCGCTCGTGGCCGCGGATGAGCGCCCGCAGCCGGGGCAGGTCGCTCTCGGCCATCTTCGGCTCCAGGATGCCCCGGTCGAACAGGTCCACCGGCACGCCGCGCTCGACCACCGGGCGATTGTAGAAACGGAAATAAAAGTCGAAGGGAATCTGCACCCACGTCGCATTGAACAAAATCAGGTCGTCGGGTGCTACCCGCCCTGCCACGAACGCCGCTGCGTCGTCCCACTGTTCCTTCTCGAAATGGGCATAGTACTCCCGCACCGAGAGACCGTTGACCGTCACGGCCATCAGCGCGGCGGCGAGTACGTAGGGCCGGTAGTGCAGTTGGCGGATACCGGCGGCCAGCAACAGGTAGAGTGGGAGTGAGGCCCAGATCAGCGTGCGGTCGTAAAAGATGGGGCGGCGCAGGCTGACCAGCCATTCCCCGGCGAACGGCGTCACGAACGTGACGAGCAAAAGCGCGCTGTGCGCCGGACGGCGACGGAAATAGACCAGTCCCAACAGCGCCAACACTGCGTACAGTCCCCACACCACCTCGGGCCAGCGCATGCGGGGTGATAGAAAGGCGCTCAAGAACGTCTTGACCGTGTCCACGACCGTCTGCCAGGTGGGCGCCGGGATCCAGAACTCCTGGTAGACGCCCATGCTCTGGACGACGAAGGCGACGAGCCAGGGACTCCAGAGCAGGAAGACGCCGATTTGGGCGAGGAGCCAGTTGCGTAGTAATCCGTAATTCGTAATTCGTAATTCGTAATTCGTAATTCGTGGTGCGTGGTGCGTGCGTGAACGGACCAGGAGCAGGCCGAGCATGAAGAGGTTGGCGGCGACCGGAAAGAAGATCGCCGTGTTGTGGCTCAACAGTGCTGCTGTGGTAAAGACCATGTAGCCCAGCCAGGCCAGGTCGGTCTCGATCGCCCGCAGCGGCAGCCAGCGGCGGCGGGTAGGGGCGCTGACCCAGTCGGTAGCTTCCCGGAAATCCCGCCCGTAGCCGGCCGTGTCCGGGTGTGCTTCCTGTTCAGCAGCGCGGGCCGCTCGCCAGGTTTGCCAGAAGTCTATGAACTGCTGGCCAAGAGGGACGCTGGCCGAGCGCGGATCGGTGAGCAGCCGCGCCAGCGCAACCAGCGCCAGCGCTACGTTCAACGTCAGCAGCGTGTACATGCGCGTCTCCTGCGCAAAACGCACGTGGAAGGGAGAGACGGCCAGGATCAGCGCGGCCAACAAGCCAGCCTCGTCGTCGGCCAGGCGACGGCCCAGGAGGTAGATCACCGGGACGGTCAACGTGCCAAGCAGTGCGGAGAGAGTGCGCACGTGGGTTGCATTGTCTCCCAGGAGCATCCAGAAATGCAATAATGTGTAGTAGAGGGGCGGGTGCTGATCAATGCGGAGTAGCCAGGCCAGCATCTCCCCCACAGGTTGCCGGCCCAGCCAGGCGCTGAACGATTCGTCGAGCCATAATCCCTTGCTGCCGATCGCGTAGAACCGCAAGATGCCGCCCAGGGCGACAATTGCCAGCAGCACGAGCGGGGCTGCACGTTGAAAAAGCCGGTCGAGCCGGCTTGTGATTTGTGTGAAACGCGACGCAATCTGCAAAATGATTCCTTCTTGACTGGCAAGCGGAAGAGGGCAGGGGCGGGCTACTTCTCCTCGCTTCCCTGCCCTCCTCGTTACACGTTCTGCCAGAAACCTGCCCGAAACCGGGGTTTTTCCGAAAAACCCCGGTTTCTTGGGCCTGGTCTCTCAGTCCCTATACTACTTCTCGTACTCCGTCTTGATGCTCTTCAGCGCCTCCACCAACTTCGCGTTGGCTGCCGGCAGCGTGTCTGCGGCATTGGCCTCGTTGTTGAAGATGGGGTCGAGCGCGGAACCGACCACCTGGTTGAGCTGATCGAAGCGCACGAGCAGGTGGTTCGGGCTTTCACGCCCGTACTTGAGCGCGCCCAGGTGCAGTTCTTTCACCTCTTCTGGCGTCATGGTCGGGAACTGCTTGTACCAGTCCTCCGCCAGGCTGATGCGGGCGGGCGGCGCCTTGACCAGTTCCATCCACCCACGCTGGACCTCGGGCGACACCAGGTACTTGAGGAATGCCCAGGCCTCGTCGGGGTGCGCAGTCTTGGCGGACATCATCCACGGGTCGGTGAAGACGACGTCGCGGCGGTTCGCGCCACCGTACGGCAGCGCGGCCACGGCCCACTTGAACTCCTTCTCCAGGCCGGGGAAGTTCCACCAGCCCCAGCCGCCAGTCAGGTGCATGGCCACCTTCCCGCCTTCGAACAGGCCACCGCCCGCGCTCAGCGCGTCGGCCTGGGCCGGGTCGGGCATATAGTGGAGTTTCCACACCATGTCCTGGCGCGCCTGGAAAGCGGTGACGGCAGCCTCCGAATCCAGGTAGGCCTCGTCGGCGAAACCGGTCTGGTAGGCGCTATCGGGGTAGAGGTCCTGCCCCCACACCCAGGCGTACTGGTCGTTTGGCCAGAAGCCCAGGTTGCAGCCAAAGACCGTCGTCGCGGGGTCACCTGTGTCGTTGGTCAGTTTGCCGCACATCTCGACGAACTTGTCCCATGTCCAGGAGGTGTCGTCCCAGTCGGTGGGTGGATACGCGACGCCGGCCGCATCGAACAGGTCCTTGTTGTAGAAGATGAACGAGCCGGTCGTCAGCATGGGCAGGCCGTAGACCTTGCCGCCCAGCGTGTAGATGCTGAGCACCTCGGGGATAAAGTCGGACAGATCGTAGTTGTCCTTCTCGATGAAGGGCGTCAGGTCGGCGGCCAGGCCACGGATGACATAGTCGGCGAAACCGCTGGGACCCCAGTGTGACCAGACGTCGGGCGGCGTGCCGGCCGCGATCATGGTCTGCATTTTGGTGTCAAAGTCGTCCCAGGTCACCACGGTCAGGTTGATCTTGATGTTCGGGTTCTTGGCCTCAAAGTCGGGGATGACGACGTCCGTTTCCCAGGGTTGCTCGGACTCGTTGGTCCGCACGTACCAGATCACCTCGACCGGTTCCTTTGGTGCTTCGGTGGGGGCCACCGCTGCAGGACCGCCGCAGGCGGGCAGCAGCAGAGCCACGATTAGCAGGCTGCTCAGCAGCCACCAGAAAGCATTGCGCTTCATGGTACTTCTCCTTCCTTAGTTAACTAAAGTTAGACGATCTTGGGTTCTCGACAGACGCACTCTCACTGACAGACCGCTCATGTCTGGCCGATAAGCACCACCTCCTCTCATACTGAGCTCCAGAAACCAGGTTTTTAGGAAAAAACCTGGTTTCTCAGACACCTAGCCCTTGACACCGCTCACGACGACGCCCTGCACAAAGTAACGGTTCAACGCAAAGAAGATAATGATGAGCGGTACCACCGCGATCAGCGAGGCGGCCATCATCAAGTGCCAGGGCGTGCCACCGTACGCGGCCTTGAAATTGGCCAGCCCCACCGACAGCGGCAGTTTCCGCGTTGAGCTCAGGTAGATCAACGGCCCCATGTAATCGTTCCAGTGCCATTGGAACGAGAGAATCGCCACGGCGGTCAGCACCGGCCGGGACATGGGGATGATGATGCGCCACCAGGTCTGGAAAAACCCGCAGCCGTCAATGCGCGCCGCGTCGTCGTAATCCTTGTGAATGCCCATGTAAAACTGGCGGACGAGAAAGATCAGGTAGGCGCTGCCAAAGAACTTGGGCACCATCAGCGGCCACCAGGTGTCGGCCAGCTTGATCTTGGTGTCCAGTAGCTTGTTCAAAAACTCAGGAATGTAGCGTGTGAACAACACGTAGGAGGGGATCATGACGACCGCCCAGGGCAACATCATCGTCCCCAGCAGCAGCGCAAACAGGAGGTTCTTGCCAGGCGCGCGCAGCCGGGCAAACCCGTAGGAGACGAGCGAACAGCTCAGCAACTCGCCAAAGACGGCCACTAACGCATAGATCGTCGTATTCTTCATAAAAATGCCGAAGGGAGTCGTCACAAATGTCCAGGCTTCACGGTAGTTCTCCCAGTGTGCCCACACGATGCGGTGCTTTGTGGCCTGGTCAGCCGGCGCATAGTATACCTTGCTGGGGTCCTGCGGATCTACGAACTCACTCTTTTCGGGGTCCAACTTCACGCCGGCCAGCAAGAGTGTCTTACCGTCAATGTTCACGTCGTAGAGGAACAGGTCCTCGCCATTGATGATCACGCGCGCGGACTCGTGTGGAATGAACTCGGGCGGCATAGACGTGACGTTGAATCTCGTCTTCAGTGAGGTAGAGAGCATCCACAAGACGGGGACAAGAATGACACCTGCGCCGAGGGCTATGAAAAGCGTGGACAGCCCTTGCGTTAATCGCTCGAGGAACTTTTTGCTCCGCCATAGACGTGGCCGAGCGCGGATCTTTACTTCTCTGCTTATGGTGATTTCCTGGGCCATTTTGTCTTCACTCCTTCCAGACCTACCTTGCTTTACGCGCCGGGCGTCTCGTAATAGACAACGTTACGCAGGATCCGCAGCAACACGAGCGTCAGGATGATGATGACGGCGAACAGCACCCAGGCCAGCGCCGAGGCGTAGCCCAGCCGGAACCAGCGGAAGCCATTCAGGAACAGGTACAGCACGTAGAGCAGCGAGGCGTTGTTCGGCCCGCCCAGTCCGTTCGAGACCACGTACACCTGGGTGAACATCTGCAATGCGCCGATGAGATTAGTGATCAGCGTGAACAGGATGACTGGCGAGATCATGGGGATGGTGATGTTCCAGAAGCGCTGCCAGGAACTGGCCCCATCAATCTCTGCCGCCTCGTACAGCGCTGTCGGCACGCCCTGCAATCCGGCCAGATAGACCACCATCGTCCCGCCGATGCCCCACAGCCCCATGATCCAGTAGGCGGGGATGACCCATTGCTCGCTCCAGAACCAGCGTGGTCCCTGGATACCCAACGGTTGGAATATGAAATAGTTGAACAGACCATACTCGGGATTCAGTACCCACTGCCACAGCAAGGCCACTGCCACGCCCGTGATGACCGAGGGCAAGTAGTAGATCGTGCGCCAGAAGGAAAGGAAAGGCACTTTCTGGTTGAGCAATACCGCGACTGCCAGGGCTGAGATGATGCCCAGCGGCACTCCGATGAGCGTGTACTTGGCCGTCACCCCCAGCGCCTTGTAGAACAGCGGGTCGACCACCAGTTCTTTGTAGTTTTGCAGGCCGGCGAACTTCATGTCCACGACGTTGTACACGGTGAAGCTGTAATAGGCCGAAGCCAGCATGGGGTAGAGTGTGAAGGCCAGGAAGCCGATCAGCCATGGGGAGATGAAGGCGTAAAACGCAAGCGCCTCCCGTCGCGCCATCTTGGTCCGGGGCCACAATCGAGTAAAAAATGACATTGCCTCCTCCTTGCTACAAAGATGGTCTGATGCTGTGTGTACGCGGAGGGCACACCGAGGCGCGCTCGACCAACGTGACGCCTACAATCGCTCTAGTCACGGGCCGCTCCGGGCTGCTGATCCGTCCCAACAAAAGCTGGGTGGCGATCTGCCCCAGCGCTTTCCGGCCCACGCGGACCGTCGTGAGCGGCGGTGACGCCAACTGTGCCAGGTTGATGTCGTCAAAACCCACGATCGAGAAATCTTCAGGCACCCTGTACCCCTGTTCATGGAACTTGCGCAGCGCGCCTATGGCCTGGGTGTCGTTCGAGCAGACGATGGCCGTCGTCTCGGGCGCCTGGCGGAGCAGGTCAGCGGCGGCCTGCTCGCCATCCGCAATGTCAAGGCCCGCACACTCCACGATCATCGGCGTGAGTCCGTGCTCCCCGACTACCTCCTCGTACCCGGCGCGCCGTTCGACGATGCTGGGATGTTCGGGGCCACCGATCAGGGCGATGTGGCGATGGCCTTGCGAGATGAGCAGTTCCACTTCCAGAGACGTACCACGCTGGTTGTCGGTCATGACTGCGTCCCAGGCACAGCGCAGAAAACAATTGTCCACCAGGACGATAGGCAACTGTACTGAACCCAGGACAGACTCAACTACCCCTTGAGGCATCGCCCCGATCAGCACAAGTCCACTGATGCGTTCATCGTTGACCATCGCGGGCAGTGAGCGCAGGTGCCCATTCACGATGTCCAGTGAGCTGAAGGAAAGGTTGATGTGAAGCGCGTGGCAGATTTGCTCGATGCCGTTGAAGACGTCCGCGTAAAATGGGCTTGCCGGCAAGGCTTCTCGCATGGGACGGCTCAACAAACCCAGGTGAGTCACCGTAGAAGTAGAGAGGTGTGAACGCCTGGGAAGAGTATACCCCAATTCGCGTGCTATGGCAAGGACGTGGTGGCGTGTCTGTTCGCTCACACCTGGCTTGTTGTTCAGTGCCCGGGAGACCGTCCCGACGGAGACTGCTGCCTCGTGAGCAACCTGGCGGATGGTGACCAATACGTCCTCGCTTTCGCAAGTGTTTACTAAACACGTTCCAGGCGTGTTTATAATATACCACGTTCTACGGCGCTTGTCAAGCGTTTTTAACGTGCCTTGGCGTTTGATTTTCGTCAGAAGGAATCGAATAGGCTGCGCACGCGCAACGCCCCGCGCACGCGCTCAACCGTCCACCCCTCCGGTGCAGAAAATCGCACCCTCGCCGTGCGGCCGGCCGGCAGGTCAAAGTAATTGTCGCTCAAGACGATATCGGTATCCTCCAGTGTCAGCCAGACGAAGCGGGCCAGCCGTTGCGCTGTGATTTCGATCTCCAGGTCTCCATCTTTCTCCCTGACGATCGTGCGCAGTTCGGGAGCCGCCAGCTTGAGATGCTTGGTCGGCGCGCAGGGCGCCGCGCCCATACTGAGCCGTTCACCACCCTGCCACAGTTCGTACACCAACACAAGTTCACGACGGTTGCCTGTACTGACTTGGTCGCTCAAGTCCAATTCGCGTACGCACGCCGAGCTCAGCGCTGGCGCCGTCACCGCTTCTTCTCCCACCTCGAGAGCCGCGCCTCCCAGTGTCTCCAGCGACCAGCGGACGGTGCCCTGCCATTCGGCCGTCAGGTCGTTGGTGACGTGGAGCGCCACCTGTGTCTCCCAGTCCTCGGCCGAAAGGAGGACCGGCGCGTAGAAGCGCCGGGCCGCGTAATGGAGGGCCTTCCAGCGCCCATAGTAGTCCAGGCTGGCCCAGGAGGCGACGGGCCAGCAGTCGTTCAGTTGCCAGTACAGCGTGCCGCTGGTGCAGCGCCGGTTGCGCCGCCAGTGCTCCACGCCGATGCGCACCGCCTCGGCCTGCAGCAACTGCGTCAGGTAGACCAGCGACTCGAAATCTTTGGGCAGGCGGAAGTGGTCGGTCATGTAAGTGATGATCTTGCCGTTGCCCGCCGCGTTGCGCTGGTGGTGCTCCATGACGTAGGAAGTCATGTTCCAGTCCGCTTCGTCGGCGTACGTGCGCACCGTCTCCAGCGACGGCAGCGACTGGAAACCAAATTCGCTCATAAAACGGGACATGTCATTCCGGTAGCCCGTGAACGGCTGCATGCCGTGCCAGACCAGCCAGTTGTGGGCGTCTCCGGCCCGGCAGCCGTTGGGGTTCTCGAAGGGCACGTTGGACGAGGGAGAGCTGGGCCAATAAGGATGGTCGGGGTCCTCGGCCGCGCAGATTTCGGGCAGGAAACGGTGAAACATGTGGAGGTAGGCGTCTTTGAAGCGCTGGGAGGCCGGATCGTTCCAACCCCACTGCACCCAGCCCCATTCCATCTCGTTGTTGCCACACCACAAGGCCAGGCTGGCGCGGTGGCGCAGGCGGCGCACGTTTTCTATCGCCTCGACGCGCACGTTCTCGAGGAATGCCTCATCGTCGGGATACATGCTACACGAGAAGATAAAGTCCTGCCACACCAGGATGCCGTACCGGTCGCACAGGTCGTAGAAGCGCTCTTCTTCGTAGAATCCGCCGCCCCACACGCGCAGCATATTCATGTGCGCGAGTGCTGTGCTGCGGATGAGGTGCTCCAGGTGCGCATCGCTGATGCGCTTGGGGAAGGAATCGGCCGGGATCCAGTCCGCCCCCTTGGCGAAGATGGGCACGCCGTTGACGACGAAGGTGAACGAGGTGCCGAACTCGTCCGGCTGCTGGCGCAGTTCGAGCCGGCGCAGGCCCAGTTGAAAGGTGCGCCGGTCGCAGAGCGACTCCCCGTCGTAGAGCGCAACTTCGACCCGATAGAGCGGCTGCGCGCCGTAGCCGTTGGGCCACCACAGTTGTGGATCGGCAACCCGCATCTCCACTGCTCCCGAAACCAGGTTTTTTCCCAAAAACCTGGTTTCTTCCTGCGCTTGCCCATCAGGCGCAGTAAGACGCATCACCACCTTCAAGTCCGCATCCTGCCACCGCTCGAGGATCACGTCGGCGCTGACGGTCACCTCCCCCCTCTTCCTCTCAGGGAGAAGGGCCGGGGATGAGGGTGGCTCCCCCCTCTCCCTCTCAGGGAGAGGGGGCGGGGGTGAGGGTTGATGGCGTTGTCGCACATGCACGTCATCCAACCGGGCCGCCGTATACCCCTCCAGCCGGACGTCCTTCCAGATGCCGATGGGCGGGAGCTGCGGGCCCCAGTCCCACCCGAACTGGCAGGGAGCCTTGCGCAGATGCGGGCCGCCGGGGATGGACTGGGACGGGCTCACCAGTGGCTGCTCCGCCTGCCGGGCGCGAATGGTTGCGACCGGCGAAGAGAAATAGATGCGCAATTCGTTTCGGATGTGCTCATCCGCCTCGCCCTCGACCAGGAGCGCCCTGACGTCCCAGCGATAGCAGCGGAACATGTTCTCTGCGTGTCCCACCGGGTGGCCGTTGAGCGTGACGTCGGCCAGCGTGTCCAGCCCGTCGCAGACCAGAAAGACCCGCTCCTGGGCCAGCAGGGTGGGTGAGCACTGGAAGGTGAGCCGGTATTCCCAGTCGCGCTCCGCGACCCATTGCACGTCCAGCTCGTGGTCGGCGACGAAGGGGTCCGGGATGCGGCCCAACGCCAGCAAGTCGGTGTGGACCGAACCGGGCACTTGAGCAGGAGCCCAGGTGTCCGTATTGGCCTCTCGGAATTTCCACTCACCGCTGAGTGATTGAATGTACATGTGTGGCTTGCCCCTTTTCAGACTTCGGAAGTCTTCCGAGACTTCCCAAGTCCTATGAATGACACCCGCACGAGGCGCGCACCGCCACCTCCGTCTCCACCGTGACCTGCAGCAATGCGTCCGTTTCGCCAGTGATCAAGCGGCACAGGTGCTCGACGGCCATCCGCCCCATGGACTCCAGCGGCTGGTGCACCGTGGTGAGTGGAGGGCGGAAACTGGCCGCAGTCGGGATGTCGTCAAAACCGATGAAAGCAACGTCTTCGGGGACACGCAATCCCACCTGGTCGAGCACGGCCATTGCGCCGAAGGCGATGCGGTCGCTGGCTGCAAACACCGCCCGCGGCCGGCGCTCCGCCGCCAACAGCGCGCGCATGGCGTATTGCCCCGTCACCTCGTCAAAACCCAGCCCTGGCACGATCCATTCAGGGTGGATGGGGACGCCCCAATCGCGCAGCGCAGCCTGATACCCGGCCAGGCGATCATGGCTGACCGGCATCCAGTGGGGACCGCACAGGATCGCGATATCCCGGTATCCTGACCGTAACAGGTGCTCGGTTGCCAGGTACCCGCCCCGGTAGTTGTTGACCGTGATGGTGTTCAACCCGTTGCCATCGTACTGCATGTCCATCAGCACGCTGGGGAGCCCTTCGCCAGCCATCGCCCGCAGCAGCTCCACGCTGCTCTCCACGGGGATGAGCACCAGCAGCCCGTCAATGCGCCGGCTGCGCCCCAGTTTTTCCAGCAGGCTCACTTGCGATTGCGCCTGCTGTTCCGTGCTCAGGCTATGTGCTGCCAGGAGCATCCAATATCCGTGTGCCTGCAGGCTGTTCTGTACACTTTCGATCACGCAGGTGCAGAAAGGAGTGATCACGTCGGGGACGACCAGGCCCACCACGCCGGTACGGCGGCGAGATAGGCTCACGGCCTGGGCGTCGGGATGGTAATGGAGCTCCGCGATCGTCTGCAACACACGCTGGCGCGTCGCGGGTGCCACGTCGGGCCGGACGTTGAGCACGCGCGAGACGGTAGAGGGTGAAACACCCGTCCGGCGCGCGACGTCTCGAATGCTGGGGCGTTCCCGGGTCAGGACTGGCACAACTTGCTCCGCGAGTAGATGTGGCTTCTCCTTGCGGTACCGGTTCCGGTACCGGTACCGGTACCGATCCACAGTATACTACAAATCTGAAATAATGTCAATCGAGCAAGTTGCCTGATTGCGCTTCTTGTGGCATGATACTGGCCAAAGGAGCTCCAGACATGAAACATGACATCCAAAGCAATCCCGTTTCCGCCTGGGAAGACACGGTCGTCCTTCCCACTTACCCTCCCCCCGCGCCCGACCCAAATCCGATGTTTCTGGAAAAACGGGCCAACCAGGGCAGCAGCGGCAGGATTTATCCCAACCCGTTCACAGACCGGCTCTCCGGCGATAAAACGGACAAATCCTACCGGGCCGTCTTTCTCGAAAACGAGTACGTCCAGGTCATGGTCTTGCCGGAACTCGGCGGGCGCATCTTTGCCGGGTTGGACAAGACTAACGGCTACGACTTCTTTTACCGCCAGCGCGTCATCAAACCGGCGCTGATCGGGCTGTTCGGGCCGTGGATTTCCGGGGGTGTAGAATTCAACTGGCCCCAGCATCATCGCCCCTCGACCTTCATGCCGGTGGATTGCGCGCTTGACGAGCACGCCGATGGCAGCCGCACCGTCTGGCTCAGTGAACACGAGCCGCTGGGGCGGACCAAGGGCATGGTGGGCGTGTGTCTCTACCCCGGTAAGGCGTTGATCGAGACACAAGTCCGCCTCTACAACCGCACCCCCTACCCCCAGACCTTCCTGTGGTGGGCAAACGTCGCCGTCCACACCAACGAGCAATATCAGGTCGTCTTTCCCCCGGACGTGACGGGCGTGACGTACCACGCCCGCCAGTTTATGGCCTCCTTCCCCATCGCGCGTGGCTTCTACGGCCACCTGGACTTTAACGGCGGGGTGGACATCACCTGGTATAAGAACATTCCTCAGCCCACGTCTTTCTTCGCCCTCGAGTCCCGCTACGACTTCTTCGGCGGCTACGATCACGGTCGAGCAGCGGGACTGGTCAACGTGGCCAACCATCACATTTCCCCCGGCAAAAAGTTCTTTACCTGGGGCAACGGCGCATTTGGCCTGGCCTGGCAACACAACCTGTCGGACGCCGACGACCCGTATCTCGAATTGATGGCGGGCGTCTATACGGACAATCAGCCGGACTTTTCCTGGTTGCAGCCTTATGAAACGAAGGCGTTCAGCCAATACTGGTATCCCATCCAGAAGATCGGCCCGGCCAAAAACGCCAACCGCTACGTCGCCGTCAACCTCGAAACCGGCACACGGCAGGCCCGCGTAGGCGCTTGCGCGACCCAAGTCTTCCGGCAAGCCCTGGTCAGTCTCACCGCCGGGCCCCGAGTTTTGTTCGAGCGGGAGGTGGACCTCGTCCCCGGCGCTCCATTCGTCGAGGAGATCAACCTCCCTGAAGGGACAGCCCAGGCCGGCCTTCTTCTCCGCGTCCAGGCCGCAGACGGCCGCGAACTCATTCGCTATACCCCTGAAACACCGGTCGAAAAGCCGTTGCCGGACCCTGCGAGTGAGCCACCCTTACCGCAGGACTGCCAGACGACCGAGGAGCTGTACCTGGCCGGATTGCACCTGGAGCAATATCGCCATGCTACCTGGTATCCCGAGCCTTACTGGCAGGAGGCGCTGCAGAGAGACCCGGGCGACGTGCGCAACAACAATGCGCTGGGACTGGCCTGCTTGCGCCGGGGGGAATTTGCACGGGCGGAGAGCCATTTCCGGTGCGCGCTTCGGACGCTCACCCGCTGGAATCCCAACCCCTACGATGGGGAGCCTTACTACAACCTGGGCCTGGCGCTCAAATTTCAGCATCGTCTGGATGAAGCTCATGCCGCGCTCTACAAGGCCACCTGGAACTATGCCTGGCAGGCGGCCGGCTTTTACGCGCTGGCCGAGATTGACTGCTGGCGGGGCGATTTTGCCACCGCGCTCGAGCACCTCGAGCGCGCGCTCCTCACCAATGCGCTCAACCTGAAGGCGCGCGATTTGAAGGCCGCTGCTCTGCGCAGGCTGGGCCGCTACGAGGAAGCGCAAGCCTTCGCTCGCGAGACGATCGCGCTGGACCTCCTCGACTTCTGGGCGCGCAACGAGGTGGTTCTGCTGTGCCGGGCCGCGGGAGATGCGGCCGGGGCGGAACGCCAGCTCCAGGAGCTGTCGGGTTTGATGCGGGGAGAGGTGCAAACTTACCTCGACGTTGCCTTCGACTACGCTGGTGCAGGGCTGTGGGACGAGGCCGGCGAGCTTCTGGCTCGCCTGGTTGAGCCCCAAAGTGAGACCTCTACCATTTATCCGATGGTGCTCTACGCGCTGGGTTACTTTTCCCGGCAGACGGGCGACGAGGAACAGGCATGGGAATTGTACCACCGTGCTTCGCAGATGCCGTCCGATTACTGCTTCCCGGCGCGCCTGGAAGAAATGGAGATCCTGTTGGACGCCCAGGCGCTCAACCCGGCGGACGCTAAGGCCTGCTACTACCTGGGGAACCTGCTCTATGATAAAAAGCGCTACCAAGAGGCGATCCAGAACTGGGAAACCTCCTGCCGCCTGGATCCTCACTTTTCCATTCCCTGGAGGAATCTCGGCATTGCCTGCTACAACGTCCGCCACGAACCCGAGCGGGCCAGGGCCTGCTACCTGAAGGCTTTCGAGGCCAACCCGTGCGACCCGCGGCTGCTCTATGAGCTGGACCAGTTGCTCAAGCGCCTGGGGGTGGTTCCCGCCGGGCGCCTGGCGGGCCTGGAGCAACACCTGGACCTGGTGGCACAGCGCGATAGCCTTTACGTCGAACGCGTCGCTCTCTACAACCTTATGGGGCAGCCTGAAAGCGCATTGAACCTCCTCCTGTCCCGCCGCTTCCATCCCTGGGAGGGTGGGGAGGGCATGGTGTCTGGCCAATACGCTACCGCCCATTTCCTCATGGGACGGACGGCGCTCGAAGCCGGCCATGCGGCAGAGGCACTGGCCCACTTTGAGGCCGCGCAGAATTACCCGGAAAACCTGGGCGAGGGAAAATCCTGGGCCACGCCCGAGGCGCATCTCCAGTATTTCGCCGGCCTGGCCAGGGAAGCTTTGGGAGACTGCGAAGGAGCCGCAGCAAGCTTCCGGCAGGCGGCTCAAGCGCGAGACGGCTTTTCGCCCGAGACCTATTACCAGGCGCTGGCTCTGAAAAGATTAGGCGAAGAGGCAGCCGCCCACGACAAACTCCGGGCGCTTCTCGACCATGCCTCGCGAGAGATGGAGGCAGGAGGTACGCTGGGTTATTTCGGCCCTTACGTGGCGAACTTTTTGCTGTTCGAGGACGACCTACAAAAACTCAACCGCATTCACTGCACGTATTTGCTCGGCCTGGCTCATCTTGGACTCGGGCAGGTCCCCCAGGCCCGGCGTGCGTTCGAGGAGGTGCTGGCGCTCGACGTGAACCACCTGGGGGCCCAGGAAGAGCTACAAAGGCTATGAACCGCCTCGTCATTCCGAGCGCAGCGAGGAATCTCGCTATCATTCTGAGCGTCCGAGTTCCTACGAGTTCCCACGAGTTCCCACGATCATGGATTGGCCCGCATGGCCGCCAACTGGATGATCTGGATCAGCGTTTCCGTCTCGGCGTTGATGGGCAGGAAGAACGCATCGTTGTCCCTCACCACGTCACCCTGGCCCGCAAACTCGCGCAGTTGCTCCGAGTTCATGATCCAGTGACGCGCAACCTGCTCCGGCCCGCCCAGGTCCTGCAACACGGCCAGGTTGTCGTAGGCGGCCTGGAGCGCTTCTTCCAGCCCGGCCTCCGTCAACGGCTCCGGCGTCGCCAATACCAGCGTGTGGCTGCCGCCCGTGTACCACAGCGTCGCGTTGGGGAACACGCTCTGGAACGTGCGCAAGACCGAGAGATAGTCCGCAATCGCCATACTGTGTAGCGGCACCCACTGCAAAAAGACGCCCCCGGGGGCCAGGTGCCCCTTCACCTGGCGGTAGAACTCGCTCGTGAACAGCGTCCAACTGCTGGCGTTCGACGGGTGCGTGGCGTCGGTCGTGATGACGTCGTACTGCCGGTCTGTCTGCAACAGAAAGTTGCGCGCGTCTTCGACGTGTATCCGCAGCCCGGGGTATTGCAGAACGTTCCGGTTCTCGCCGGCATAAGTTTGCGCCGCCTGGACCATCTCCGGCGCCAGCTCGACGACCTCAATCGAAGGAATCTGGTGCGTCGAGAGCGCCCCCGTGGCGATGCCGTTGCCGAAGCTCAGCATCAGCCCGTTCCGTGCGTCCGGGCGCAGGAGGGGCGGCAGGTGCCCCAGCAAGTAGAACGCGCGCATGCTGAGCACGTCAGTCGGCACCTCCACGCGCCCGTTCACCGTCGAGAACTTGGGATTCTGCGCGGACGGCGCGAAGACGGCCACCGTCGTCTCAACCCCCTCCTTGTAGAAGATGAGTTGGTCGGCGATGCCTTGCCAGTAGCCCAGGTACCGAGGCGGCGGGAGCAATACTGCCGCTATGATCGCCACAATGAGCACCGCCGCCGCCGCCAGCCGCCGCCACGCTATCCGTTTATCCGTTCCCCATCCGTTGACACACCACACCGCCGCAAATCCGATGCCCAGGTTGAGCGCTGCCAGCACCAGCGCCGAGCGTTGCAACCCCAGCGCGGGGATGATGAGAAAGCCCGTCAGCAACGAGCCCAGGATAGACCCGGCCGTGTTCAACGCCGTGACCTGGGCCACCTTCAGCCCCACACCGGTGGCCTGTTCAGCCGTGTACAGGCTGCTGACGACGGGAAAGACAGCCCCGATCAGCACCGTCACTGGAAAGAGCGTGATGAAGGACAGCAGTCCCTCGAAGGCCATGTCCGCCATGGCCGAGTATTCGGCGAAGAAATTCTCCAGCCTGAGCTTCGGCAGTTGCGCAAACGCAAACAGCGCCAGGATGGCCAGCAGCCCGATCCCCAGCTCCAGCCCGCCAAAGTGAACGGCCGTCGTCCGCCGCCGCTCGACCCACCGCGTTCCGATCAGGCTGCCGACGACCAACCCGCTGAGGTAGACGGCCAGCATGATAGAAAACGAGTAGATCGCGCCGAGCGTGTGCAGCGAGATGATGCGCGCCCAGACGACCTCGTAGCCCAGCGAGACGAACCCGGAGAGTGCGTAGGCCCACAGCACAAAGCGCAGCGTCGCCGGGGTGGGGGAGGGCGGAGTTGCGGCTCGCCTGGCCCGCGTTGGCCCCGGCCGGGGACGGACCGCCTTGGGGCTCGGGCCGGTCCTCTTGGGGCTCGGGCCGGTCTCCTGACCGTGCCCGCTACCTGTTAGCCGCCACGCCACAGCCGCCACTACCAGATTGATGGCCGCTGCCAGGAATATCGTCTCGCGCAACCCCAGCACCCGCATGAGAAAGACCGCCGTGAGCGCACAGCCCAGCACGGAGCCGAGTGTGTTGGCGGCGTACAGGCCCCCGACGTCGCGCCCAACCCGCCCGCTGTGCCGGGCGTAGGCGCGGCTCATCACCGGCAGCGTCGCGCCGATGCAGACCGCCGGTGGGGTCAGCGCCAGGAGCGCCATCCCCAGCCGCAGCGCCGTCAACGCCGCCAGTCCCGGCGTAAGCTGCCGGACCGCGGTGGCGTAGAGTGCTGTCAACCCCTGCAGCGCAAACGGCGCCAGGAGCCCCAGGCCCGCCATCCCGACCTGCAGCCAGGCAAACAGACGCAAGGGACGGGCAACCCGGTCGGCCTGCCTGCCGATCAGGTAGCCGCCGAGCGCCATCCCGCCCATGTACGCCGTCAGAACCGCGCTGTAGGCGTAGATGCTCACGCCGAACGTCAGCGTCGCCTGCCGTACCCAGCAGATTTCATAGATCAGCGCGCTGACTCCAGAGAGAAAGAACAGTGCCAACAGTGATTTTCGGTACATTAGCTTGTCTCCATGTTTCTCATCGTGATCCAGCCCCCAATTGCAATAATCGCAATCTATACTATAATTAACTCAGGCCCAACGCCTGAGAGAACGGCAAGGCTGATAGCATAGTAATCGGCACGGAGATGAAAGGTGAGTACACAAACGGTTACCATTCACCTGCCTGACGCGCTTTACGAGCGAGTGCGGTGCGCAGCCCAGGTCCAACAGCGCCCCATTGAGAAGTTGCTGCTCGACGCAGTGGTCACCGGTACGTCTCTGCTCGACGATCTCCCGCCAGAACTGGCGGACGAGATGGCCGCCCTGGCCTTGTTGAACGATACTGCTCTGTGGCGTGTGGCCCGGCGCACGCTGCCTTCAGATCAGCAGGAGCAAATGGACACGCTCCTTCAAGAAAAAGGGCGCGGGCAGTTGCTCCCAGAAGGACAGCAAGTCTTAGATCAACTGCTGGCTGAGTACGAACGTGCTGTCTTGACACGTGCTCATGCTGCTGTGCTGCTTCAGCAGCGAGGCTACGACGTATCTGACCCCTCCATCTTCAACAGGTCAGCCGAATGAGCCGCGCGTTCATCCCAAAAGCCGTGCGGGAACGTGTGGCTGCCGAGGCTCTTTATCGCTGCGGCTACTGCCAGACTCAGCAGGTCGTCGTCGGTATTCCGATGCATATTGACCACATTGTCCCCGAAGCCGCTGGTGGTTCATCAGAGGTAGAGAACCTCTGGTTGGCGTGTTCCCTGTGCAACAATTACAAAGGTACGCAGATCCATGCGCCGGACCCTGTGAGCGGAGATCAGGTGCCCTTGTTTAACCCGCGTACCCAGGTCTGGCGTGAACATTTCGCGTGGAGCGATGACGGCACCGAGATCATCGGGTTGACACCGATAGGACGTGCCACAGTGGTTGCCCTCAAAATGAACAAACCTTTTATGCTTCGCGCCCGCCGGCGCTGGGTCAAGGCTGGTTGGCATCCCCCGGCAGATTGAAGAAGCCTTTAATAATTGGCTCTACGGACCGCAGACAGATGACCAGTTCTCGCCCGTCCTCTAGTAGAATGCGGCCACCCCAGTCTGTGTCAAGTCGTATGATCATGTTAACCTGCGCGTGTCCTCCAGAATGGCTTTCTCTTCCTTAGCCTTGCCCTCTGTTACGGACAAACAAATACCAAAAGCCTGACCAGGGAATCTTCTGTTTAGCTTCCGCCAATTCTCTGCCAAGTGCCTCGCTGCACTTCTTGTGTGCTCTTCACCATTTCCAAAGGCGAAAAACACCACTTGGCTTTCCAAGATCATCTTCACCAGAATTGCCACAATGCTGGAATCGTTTACTTCTTGGTATTGTTCCCCTACCCGCTCTAGTTTGACAATGGCACATTACGGTGGTGCATTTGCGTTGGGTTGAAGCGCAGGTTTCTGGTGCTTCAGCCGACTTGCACGTGAGCGAGTACGGTTGACGAAGTGCTCAACAACCCGCGCGAT
>Ga0172363_10000237_pt1 | contig 38671 bp, 30 predicted proteins | sample LakKivs2_kivu2a2_FD_114541 | JGI IMG/M metagenome (GOLD analysis project Ga0172363, IMG submission 114541) | Sediment microbial communities from Lake Kivu, Rwanda - Sediment s2_kivu2a2 | ecosystem: Environmental > Aquatic > Freshwater > Lake > Sediment | place: Rwanda: Western Province, Lake... | reverse complement strand
TGGACAACTTTGAGACGATCACCGATGCGGGAGTACGAGACTTCCTGCTCGACCTGCCCGAGCCATCCAAGGCGCTGATCACCACCCGCGAGCAGAAATTGCGCCAGGTCTGGGCGATCTCACTCAAGGGTCTGGAGAAATCAGAAGCGCTGGCTCTCATTCGCAATGAAGGCAGGCGCCTGGCTTTGTTGTCACTTGAGCGGGCTGAGGATCGGTTGTTGCTGTACGTGTACGAGGCAACGGGCGGCGCGCCACTGGCCATCAAGTGGGCCGTGGGGCAGGTCAAGCAGAAAGGACAGTCGCTGGACACAGTTTTGGCGGCGCTGCACGAGGCCAGAGGAGACATCTTTGACAATATCTTTGCCCGCTCCTGGAACCTGTTGTCCATGAGTGCCCGGCAGGTGCTCATCGTGATGCCCATCTTCGCCACCTCTGCATCCCGGCCGGGCATCGAAGCGGCCAGCGACGTGCACCACTTTGCTCTCGACGAGGCCCTGGGGCAGCTCGTTGAGATGTCCCTGGTGGACGCTACGGATGAGCTAGACTTGACAGTGCGGCGCTATAGCATTCATCCTCTTACTCGCTCTTTTGCTGGAGCACGTCTCCTTGAGGGTCCGATCTTCGAGCACGAGGCTAGATTGCGGCTAGCAGGATATTATGTTGAACGCTGCAAGGAAATGGGACAATGGGGGTACACGGCAGGTTTCCCGTGGTTTGAAGGTGAACTCCCAAATATCATCTCGGTCATCGAATGGGCCAATTGCGCTCAGGAGTGGAAGACTGTCATCCGTTTACGGACCTTGGGCAACAGAGAGATGTTATTTTGGCGATGATCACTCTAGCCAAGGTCGCAGTCGCCCAAGGCGACCTTGATCGTGCGCGTAGGGTGATTGGCGAAGCCACAAAGGCAGTAGGAGATGGTGGCTATGAGGATATATACCAAGGGCTATTCTCAGTGCAAGGGCGCATTGAACTGCAGTCTGGAAACCTCAAAGCAGCACATGACTTGCTGCTCCGTGCCTTGGAGATCACTCAAAGAAGCAACTTAGGGGCTCATATTGGAAGCAGACAGATTGACCTTGGCGAGGTCGCTATAGCACAGGACCAACCGGCAGAAGCAAGTTCCTACTTCGAGGGAGGATTGGAGAACAGCCGGCAATGCCTTCGACAAGACAACATCGCTAGAGCCGAATTCGGGATGGCAAGAATACATGCACTTCGCGGGAATAACTCTAAGGCTGTGAAGCTGGCACTAAGCGCTCGGGAACAATTCTTGCGAATGGGGATGGAGCATGAAGCGTGCCAGACGGATACTCTCCTACACCAACTGGGCGCTCACGAGGAACAACATGAGTAGCAGTCATAACCGCCGCCTCATCGAACTCTCCCTCCCCCTCAAGGCCATCTCCGACCAATCCGCCCGCGAGAAATGCATCCGCACGAAAAGAGGAGTGAACCTATGCCCATCACCTACACCAACCGCAAAGGCATGACCTACCAGCTCTGCAAGGCCGTCACCAGGACTGGCAAGCCCCGTTACTACTTTGCGCGCGAGCCCAAGGGTGAGCCCGTAGAGGCAGTCCCGGAAGGCTACAGAATCGGCGAGAGCGTGAACGGGCTTGTCTTCCTGGAGAGGGAGCGTACTGCGCAGATCCTGCCGGAGGAAGTCGCAGCAGTCGAGGCAGCAGTGAAACGGCACCCCAAATCGCGCAACTACCGCGTCAGCGTCAAGCACGACCGGATTGAGGTCTACGAGCGGATCGGCCCGGACCCAGGCGAACTTGCCTCCAGGTTCGCGGGGGTCAGCAGAGTGTTCCAAGGGCAGGAATCCGCAATACGAGAGCTTTTGGAGGAGGGCAGCCGGTTCACGCCGGTGCTGCGCTTCATCCTGGCTGACGCAGAGCAGCGCACCTTCCGCGTGGAGCGCATGCACTACGGCGGTCGCGACGAGTGGTTCGCGATACGCGCCGAAGGACCGGTGGACAAGTTAGCCCAGAACCTGATTCCTACGCTGGGTACTCACAGGTTCACTGATCTATGGTGATCGAGGCACAATGACGAAACGACGTAGAAGGAAAAATGAGTGAATTCGGCCCAGCGGGCGATCGGCGCCGGTGATTGACGTACTGCATCAGGCCGCGACGCTGTGGGAGATTGGCGACCGCGAAGCATTGGCCCGCTTCCTGGTGGAGGGCGCGCGTGGCTGCGAGGACCAGGTGCGCCTGGTCGCCCAGACGCTCATCTACATCCTCCCCGCCGATGACGCCGAGCGCCGCTTGCTGGAGGGCTTCCTGGCCGGCCGGGATGTGCTGCCTGAAGTGCCCAGGCAGGAGAGATTGCTGTAGGAGAGAGACCGAGGAGCACACGTTTGACTGGTTACGATACCTGGAGCCCTTATGACCCCAGCCAGGAGGATTCGGCCGAAGCCGCAGCCCGCCTGCGCGAGGGGCTGCCGCGCGATCAAGAGATCGTGCGAGCGATACTGCCGCGTCTGCGCCGTGAGATCGAAAACCCTGACCGCGACGAGGAGAGTGTCTTTCAATGAGCAGAAAAAGAGCCAGACCCAGACAGCGAGAAGACCGGACGAGGGAGCAGGCCAGCGAGAGCATCTATCCCTCGCCAGCCAAACGCGCGCGCATCATCCGGCGCCGTGATCAATTATTGGAGAGGCTGATCAAGATGCTGGTCGTGCATCCGGGCGATCCCCATAGAATTGACAGCCTGCTCCGGCGCTATGGCCCCCAGGAAGTCGCCATAGTTGCGAACGCCATCCAACGAAGGAGCGAGAGCGCCCAGATGATCGGTGAGGAATCCGCCATCTATCGCGAGTACCGGCGCACCTTCGCCCGCTTCGGAGGCGATAGGCCCTTCCTGACCGTGAAAGAATACGACGCATTGGCCTCTGAGCACGTCAGGCTATACAGTGAGCGCCAGTTCAAATCCGCCATCCGCCGTGGGCCAGGCGCGCGCGAGCGGGAACTGGAGGACCTGCTGCTCGGAAGTGCCAGCCTGTGGGAAGACATCACACCGCCCGCGGTACCGCCTCGGCCCTGTGACTTTAGTGCACCAGCCCCCGGCAACTACGGCTACCCCGTGCGGGCGCTGCTCGACTGGGGATGGGACCTGGATGAAGAGCGCATAGCACACAATGCCCGCAACGTCACCAGGTGGCGTCCGGCCGTTCCCGATCTGGTCCGCATGGCGCTCGACGAGGGACTGCTGAATGGCTGGCCCGGAGAACCATCGAGTTGGGCGCCCTACCACGCTTTGCTCATGTTGGGCCAGCTCCGCGCACACGAGGCGGCCGGCCGACTATTTCCACTGCTCGAGCAGGAGAATGACTGGCTTTCGGATCGGCTGGCGGTCGTCTGGGGACAGATGGGCCCTCAAGCCGAGCCGCCCTTGTGGGACTATGCCAGCGACGTCCGGCACGCGCCCGAACGCCGGGCCATCGTCCTCCTGGGGCTGGCGCTCGTCGCCGAGAATTACGCCGGTCACCGAGAGCCCGTCGTCAACAGGTTGGCCGGGCTGCTGCAGGGCGCTTCCGCCGAGGACCGCGAAGCCAACGCCTACGTCGTGCACGTTTTGCGCCGGCTGCAGGCTGTCGAGGCTGCCGACGTCATCGCCGAGGCCTTCGAACAGGGCAAAGTAGACGACAGCATCATAGCGCCCTACGACCTGGAATTCCTTGAAGATCAAGGTGGTGCCTGGGAAGATTGAGGATAGGATGAGCGGGGACGCATTACTCACGATGCTCATATCCGCCCCAGTTCCTTCAGGGTAACCAGGTCTTGCTCATACTCCTCCATGTCGTAATGGACCGGAATGCCCCGCGCCCCCAACAACTGCTGAAATGCCCACGCCGTCATCTCGGCCATCTCCCTGGCCTTACCGAAGGAGAGCAAGCCTCGCTGAAACAGGCGAACTGCCAAGTCCCACCGGAGTTCTGTCGCCGTCATATCTTTACAATGACCAGGTCCCATCTCTGATCTCCTCTATATGGGAACCGATGGTTTCACTCTTCTCATTTCGCTTGCTAAGAGGAGAGAAGACTGTGCATACCCGATTGTCTATTCTGGGCAACTCACCTCGGAGTGACTGCGCCTCGTCCAGGTATCTGTTCGCCGTTGTCTCATCCGCCATTCCCCCATGTCTGCTGCAGAGAGCCGCAACCATGAGGAGAAGAATACGGCAGCGAGTTTCCATTACCGAATAAAGATCTCCGGAGCCTTGTATCCTGGAATATGCATCGCGCAACAGCGCCGTCACCTGCTCCGTATCTACGCCTCCCGCGATTTCTCGTTCAATCTGTCCCAAGGTAAGCCGGGCATAGTAATAACCCGGGTCAATCTTACACGCTTCCTCTGCATCATGCTTCGCCTGTGCTTGCCAGCCTTCCTTCCTGGCGATGATGGCCATGTTTGCCTGGATCAAATGGGCTCGGCTCAGCATGTGCAACTGGTGGTTGTAAAGCCTGCCCCCCTGACTGGATTTGAGACCGTTTAAGCCGTCTACGACCTCTTGTAGCAGGGCTTTCGCCTCTTTATCATGCTGGCCGGCCATTGCATAGATCTCAGCCATCACCAGGCGTGTCAGGAAATCTGTGCGCGGCAGATCGAGTTTCTGTGCCTCTGCCAACAACCGAATAGCCTCGTCCAATTCCCCCAGATTCGAGTGAAACAGGCCCAGGTAGTAATATACGTTCGCGAGTCTCTTGCGATAAGAGATTTCATCCTCATCGCGCTCACGCTCCAGAGTAATTACTTTTCCGAGATAGTCCTGGAGGTCCTGGAGTTGGTTATTCAACATGGCGGCGACTCCACGGATATACTGGCATCGTCCGTCAAACTCACATATCCCGGGATACAGCCGCTTGAATGAGTCGAAATCCCTTGCAAAGCTGTCAAGTGCCCTGATATTGGCAGGTTTCTGGAAATCGTGTCGTGACGTCTGGACCAGGTTTCTGGCTGCACTCTTGAGTTGCTCCTGTTGTTCACCAATACCACGCTTGATGACTTCGACAAAGCTACTCATAGTGACCAATTGCGCCTTCAGACTATTGATCTCTTTCTCGGCTTCCGGCGCCTGCAACAGACGACTCTCCAGTATCTGGTGAACTACGTCCAATACCTCTGACACGTTTTCGACACTTTCAACGCTGGCCGATGTAAGGCTCTGCTGTTGCCGGGCCTGGCGCCAGGTTGCAATGGCGGCCATCCCGCCAAATACGACGCTGAACACGACAAGAACTATACCAAGCCAGTTGATGAGCGTCTGCAATTGGGCAATGTGTGCCTCAGAAGCATCCAGTGCCACCTCCTGTTTCTGTTCCAGGACGCTGACCTGCCCTTCCAACCGGCTGAGACGGTCCTCGATGCCAGGGATCGGCGTACCTGCAGCCTCGGCAGGTGGTGTCGGGGTAGGCATCTGCGCAATAGACACACGCGCAACGAGAAAACACAGAGCCAAAAGCAAAATGACTGCCCACAGAGTCTTCTTCATCTTACTCCCTCCATTCGACGCTGTTCACGGCTCGTAGTGAGCGGCGTGACCTCTTGCCATAAGCAACGCAGCCCGCCACACCTTGACGGCGGGCGGGCCTTGCGATGCTTGGACGTTGACCGCCAAGGCGCTATCACTGCCTCGGCTGATATTTGCGACGGCGACAAACCACAAAGAAGTCTTGTCTGTCTGATCTATGCTCAGTATAGCAGAAAACTATGTGGAAGTCAATACGTTATCAGCGCAAGATCCCGCAATCGTCCAAGTCATTCAGACGCCAGATGTGACGAGCGGCCGTCAGGCTTGACGTAACAGAACATCCGTGCTAAGATATGCCTTATGGCTCAACTCATCGCCACTATGACTGACATTGTCACGTCGCCCAAGCATACCATCGAACAAGCAGACAAGCTGTACTTGTCTTTCATCAGCTTACCCCCACCGAACCGGGCCAGCACTCAGAGCTCCTATGAGTTCCTATGAGTTCCCACGAGTTCCTACGAGCTCCCGCCGGCCCTCACACACTCAAAGGAGGCAAACCATGCTCTCTCTCTACAACCGCTCCTGGACCCGCCACGAACTCCTGCAACGGGTCGGCCACATGGATCAAATCGCCGGCATCCAACTCCTCGAAGCCGCCGACGGCCTGGAGCGCTCCACTCGCATGCTCCACGTGTGGACCGGCAGTGGCCTGGACTTTACCGTCCTGGCCGATAGGGCCCTCGACATTTCCGCCTGCCACTACAAGGGCGTGCCAATCGCCTGGGCCTCCCCGGTCGGCGTCGTCCACCCTGCCTACTACGACCCCCAGGGCCTGGGTTGGCTGCGTTCCTTTCCAGGGGGCCTCCTGGTCACCTGCGGGCTGGACCATTACGGCGCTCCATCCCAGGACACTGGCGAACAGTTCGGGCTGCACGGGCGCATCAGCAACCTGCCCGCCCGCGCCGTTGGCTACCGCGCGTACTGGGAGGAAGACGACTATGTGCTCGAGATTGCCGGCCAAGTCCGCCAGGCGCGCGTGTTCGGCGAGAACCTGGTGCTGCGCCGCCGCATCTCGACCCGCCTGGGCTCGAACGCCATGCGCATCGAGGACGTCGTGACCAACGAGGGCTTTGCCCCGCAGCCGCACATGATCCTTTACCACTTCAACCTGGGCTTCCCGCTCGTCAGCGAAGACACCCGGCTCCACCTCGAAGCCGAGCAGACCGTCCCTCGCGACGCAGACGCTGAGCCAGGATTGGCGGAGTGGCACACCCTCCAGCCGCCGACCGCCGGCTACCGCGAGCAGGTGTTCCGGCACACACCTGTGGCCGATGCACGTGGTCAAGTCCACGTCGAGGTGCAGAACCCGGCGCTGGGACTCGGCCTGCGCTGGACCTACGACAAGGCCAGCCTGCCGCACCTGTTCGAGTGGAAAATGATGGGCCAGGGCATGTACGTCCTGGGCATCGAGCCAGGCAACAGCAGCGGCATCGAGGGCCGTGCGATGGCGCGGCAGCGCGGCGACCTGCCCCACCTGCAGCCAGGCGAAAGCCGCCGTTATACACTGGAAGTTACTGTGCTTGAATACTCCGTGTAATAGCCATCTCGATCAAGTAGAGGCCCTATATGAGCAAGTGAGCCTATCTGAGCAACCGAGTTTCCCTCGAGTTTCCTTAATTCCCCAACAAAGCTCTTGACAAAGCCATTTTTCTGTGGTATACTGTGACCGTTCACAGGAACGGTCACGGGATCGGTCACAGGAACGGTCACACTCACCACGAGGCAGTACGCGATGAACAAGGCCACCATTCGAGACGTCGCCGCCGCCGCCGGCGTCTCCTATCAGACAGTGTCCCGCGTCATCAACAACCGGCCCGACGTAGCCGACGAAACCCGCCATCGCGTGTGGCAGGTGATTGAAGAACTGGGCTATCAACCCAGTGCCATCGCCCGCGGCCTTGTCTCCAAGCGCACCTATACGCTCGGCCTGATCACGGCCGACTTTAGCGACTACTTTTTCACCCAGGTCATCGTCGGGGCCGAGATCGAGGCCCGCAAGCACGGCTATTTCTTCATGTTGTGCAGCACCGAGCGGAACCCGGACGACGAGCCCACCTACCTCAGACTGCTGACCGAGCGCCAGGTGGATGGCATCCTCTTTGCCCGCCCCAGCACCGAACAAGACGATCGCCACATCGTGGCGCTATTGCACGAGGGCGTGCCGCTAGTTACCACGGCCTACCACGTGCCCGGCGAGCAACTGACGGTCGTTGACGTGGACAACGTAGACGGTGGTTTCCAGGCCACGCAGTGTTTGATTGACGGTGGCCACCGCCAGATCGGTATGATCAGCGGCCCTCCCGCCTGGAAATCCGTGAAGGACAGGAGCGAAGGCTACCGGCTGGCACTGGAGAAGGCGGGGGTTGCCTTCGACGAGTCGCTCATCGAGCGTGGCGATTGGTGGCACGAGAGCGGCTACCAGGCCATGAGGCGGCTGTTGGCACGCGCGCCCCACATCACAGCCCTTTTCGTCCAGAACGACCGCATGGCCATCGGCGCAATACGCGCCCTGCGCGAGGCCGGGCGCAGGATCCCCGACGACGTCGCCATCGTCGGGTACGACGACACGCCGGAGGCTGCCTACTGTCATCCCCCCCTGACGACGATCCACCAGCCCATGCAACAGGTGGGAGAAGTAGCCACGCGCCTGCTGATCGAATCCATTGACGATTCCGCTGCAGAGAATCAGGAAGTACTGTTGAAGACGGAATTGATCCGCCGAAGCTCGTGTGGAAGCTAAGAAGGGAGGTGGTTTTAGCGTATAACGGTCGTTTGTCCCATCGTAAAAAACCTTACTGAACCCTAAAATTGTCACTTTGTATGCCAAAATACCAGGAGGAGATTCAAAATGACTACACGCTTAACCCGTCGAGAAATGCTCAAGTTGTCCGGCGCGCTGGCCGCCGGCTCCGTGCTGGCTTCCTGCGGCCCGGCTCCAACACCCGAGGTGGTGAAGGAGACGGTCGAGGTGCCAGTCGAAAAGACCGTGGTCGTTCAGGCGACCGAGGCGCCCGCGCCCACTGAGGCCCCGCCGCTCTCAGGGCCGATAGAGGGGCACGTCGTCGTCATGCACTTCCTCCACGAGTTCACGGAGGATCACGTCAACGTGTTCCAGGGGGAGACCCCCGGCATCACGGTCGAAGTCATCCAGGCGGACCTGACCCGCTTCTTCGCCATGTACGCGGCGGGCAGTCCCCCGGACCTGCTGCGCGTCCAGGCTCCTTCCATTCCGCAGTACCTGGCCCGCAAGATGCTCTACGATCTGACTCCCTTTTTCGAGGTGAGCGAAATGCTGCGCCTCGACGACCTGGCACCCGCCAACAACTACTACAAGGCCTACAGCCCGCTGCGGATTGGCGAAGGCCCGATCTACGGCATGTGCAAGGACTTTTCGCCCGACTGCACCATCTTCGTGTACAAGCCGGTGTTCGAGGATGGAGGCGTGTCCGTGCCCGACGACACCAAGGCCATGACCTATGATGAGGTCTTCCAGGCTGCCCAGACGTTGGCCAAGTTCGAAGGCGACCGCACGCTGGTGTTCGGCTACGACTACGAGAAGGGCTGGGTAGACCGCTTCATGATGAACATGCTGGCGGAGACAGGCGGGACCATCTTCTCGGAAGACCTGACGCAGCTCGTCATCAAGGACAACGAAGCGGCACTGGCCGTCGCCAAGTGGTACTATGACCTGGGCGCCGCGAAGCTGAACGACAACATCATCAACCCCAGCCCGGCCGGCTGGTTCGGTACCGACTTCACCCAGGGCATCGTCGGCATGGCGCAATACGGCTTCTGGTACGGTGCGATGGCCGAGAGCGACGTCACAGCGGGCAAAGTGATCATGCTCCCTGGCCCCACGTGGACCGGCGTGCGCCGCGACCCCACGGTGACGGCCACCGGCATGATCATGGCCGCCGCCACCCAGGTGCCCGAGGCCGCCTGGAAGGTCTTTGAGTTCTACAACGCCGGGCAGCCAGCGGTCGAACGCGCTGGCAGCGGCTGGGGCGTCCCCGCACTCAAGTCTATGTGGGATCAGATGCCCAATTCGAGCGACTATGAGCAGCAGAAGCTGCGCGTCCTGCAGGGCGAACTGGCACTCGAGACGCCGCCGCTGCAGTTCAACCCCTTCCTGGGCGAGACGACCGTCGCCGATAGCTGGAACACGCAGATGGATCGCGCATTCCAGGGTGAGATCACCTTCGAAGAAGCGCTGGCGAACGTCGAGTCCGAGGTGAACGCCGCGATCAAGGACGGCGTTGACCGACTGCTCTAGTGCCCTGGCGTACTGGGCACCCCACCGTGTGGAGGCAGGGGCATGCGCCTCTGCCTCCACCGTGAAATGGAGGAGCAAAAATGAGCATCGCACAACAGCCCATGCCGCGCACAGGTTCCAGACGACGTGTGATGTCCAGAAAGGCGCGCAGGACGGCCTGGTTCTACGCTTTCATCACTCCCTGGTTGTTAGGCTTTGTGTTTCTATGGATCGTCCCGCTGACGCTCGGTTTCCTCACCTCACTGACCAACTACGATGGACTCAATCTGCCCGATCTCAAGTTTGTCGGCCTGAACAACTATGCGCGCGCCTTTACAGATGAGGACGCGCTTTGGTCGTTTGGCCAGACGTTAAAGTGGACCGCCCTGAACTTACCCGCCTGGATGGTCCTCTCGTTCATCCTGGCGCTGATCCTGAACCAGGGCGTAAAAGGCCTGGGGTTTTTCCGGACGGCATACTACCTGCCCTCCGTCGTCCCGACGGTCGCGTTGGTATGGATCTGGAAAATCATCCTGGATCGGAACGCCGGGTTGCTCAACGCAGTGATCAGCGTGTTCAGCCCCGGCACGGCCATTGCCTGGCTGACGTCCTATGCGCTGCAGGGGTTGACCGTCATCGCCGTCTGGTCCGGGCTGGGCTGGGGCATGGTCGTCTTCCTGGCCGGCTTGCAGGGCATCCCGGATGAACTGCTGGAGGCCGCGCGCATTGATGGAGCCAGCACGTTGCAGATCTTCCGCTACGTCACGATTCCGCTGATGACGCCGGTCATCTTTTTCGTCTTGGTCAACGGCCTGATTGGCAGTTTCCAGCAATTCGTCGTGCCACAACTGCTGGCCTCCATCGGTGGAGGTGCTGCCGCCGGATTCACGCAGGTGCCTCCCAGGCCCGTTTATCTCTCCATGAACCACGTCAACCGGCAGATCTTTAACTTCCAGCGCTTTGGGTATGGGACGGCCATGCTGTGGCTGCTGTTCATCGTCGTCGCGGCGCTCACCGTTGTGGTCTTCAAGACGTCCCGCTTCTGGGTGTACACGGAGGCAAAGGAGAAATGACGATGGCAGTACGGACGCTGGCCGTAAGGAAAAGGCGCGTTAGCTCTCGCAAGGTAGTTCAATCCACGTTCTCCTATGGCATCCTGACATTGGTTACGCTGCTCATCACGGTACCCATCATCTGGCTCTTGATCACGTCCCTCAAGGCCCAGACCGAGTACAACGTCTGGCCAATCCAGTTCCTTCCCAAGGTGCCGCAGTGGCAAAACTATGCCGAGGTCTTTGCCTCCAGGCATCATATATTCAGATATGCGGGGAACTCGTTGTTTCTGGCCGTAACCAACACGGTACTGAGCATCATCACCAGCTCTCTGGGAGGATTTGCCTTCTCCCGCTTTCAGGACGTGCCGGGACGTAACAGGCTGTTCTCGGTCATCATCGCCCTGCTCATCATCCCTACCCTGGTGACGGTCATCCCCCAGTTTATCGTCTTCTCCCGGCTTGGCATAACCAACACGTATTGGCCCTGGGTTCTGTGGGGGCTAGGGGCAAGTGCATACTATATCTTCATGTTCCGGCAGTTCTTTCTCGCCTTCCCCAAGGAACTGGAGGATGCTGCGGAGGTAGATGGCTGCAACCCGTTCCGCATCTACTGGCAGATCTTCCTGCCCAATGCCAAGCCCGTGCTGGCGACGGCCTTCATCCAGGGCTTTAGCGGCGTGTGGGGCGATTGGTTCACGCCGGTGATCTACCTTACCAGCAAGAACACGACGCTGGCCGTCAAGATCGCCACCGCGTACGTAACCCCCCAGGGGAACACGATTGTTACGGTTACGCTCGCGGCCTGCGTCGTGTACATCCTGCCGCTGATCGTCATGTTCTTCCTGGGGCAGCAGCACATCCTGAAAGGCGTCGTGACGAGCGGGTTGAAGGGGTAGGACTGGCGAGGAAATGGGTAGATGAGTAAACGTGAAACGTGAGGCGTGAAACGTGAAACGTGAAACGTGAGATGAGGAAAGGGGTAGATGAGGGAAGTGAAACTGGGGGCATGGATACACAGTTACGACGATGTGCCGCTCGATGCGCAGATCGGGCTGGCAGCCGAAAACGGGCTGCAGACGATCCGCTCTTATCACCTCGGCTACGCTGAGAAAGTGGCGCCAGCTCTGAAACAGACCGGGATGAGCCTGCTGGCCGGCATGCACGTGGACGCGGACGCGCTGGTCGCGGATTGGCGCTCGCAGGTGCGGCTGGACGAATTGGCCCGCTACCACGAATTGGGCCTCCCGCTCGAAGCGCTCTGTGTCGGCAACGAACTGCGCGAAGGTGGCGACGCTCCGCACCAAAAGCGCTTCACCGCCCGCCTCTCCTTTGGCCTGGCGAACGTCCTCACCACCTACCGCCAGTGGCTGGATGCGCATGGCTACACGACGCCGCTCACCTACGCCATGGAAGGCATCGTCTTCGACCGCGAGGGGTATTTCAACGAATGGCTGTGGCCGTTGGTTGACGCTTGCAGTGTCGTCTCACTCAACGCCTACCCGATGGGCGATAGCGCCTGGTTCACCTTCGGCGCTTTCGAGGAAAGCCGCCGCTTCCTGTGCGATGCGCGCACCCGCCACGACCGCCTGGCGCTGTTTGAGCTCCACCTGCGCCGTGCACTGCAAGAGCTGGAGCGCGCGGACAAGCCGATGTTCCTGAGCGAGACAGGTTTCCCTTCCGCCGTGGGCTATCACATCGAAGGCGAGCGCCTGGTCGTGCCGGAGAGCGACCACGCGCGCTACGATGAGGCCATGCGCGAGTTCGTCACACTCATCCGCCAGGTCAACGCCGAGTACGGCGGCCGCATCAAAGCCATCTACTTCTACGAGTGGCGCGACAACCTGCACCACGCCAAGATCTGGAACGTCGAGCAGAGCCCCATCCACGTCGCCTTTGGCTTGTGTGACCGCTTCGGCGTCCCCAAGTTCAATATCAGAGAGTTGGACGCGGATTCCCACGGATGAACACGGATAGGATACAGAATCCGTGTCCGATAAGCTACTGGCGGCAGAGGGCCGTGAGGTGAAACTATGCGGCTTGGAGTAGGACTCAGCATACCAGGCGACGATCCCGATGAGATCGCGCGCGCGTACGCAGACGCAGGATACTCGGCGGCCGTCTGTCCTCCCGTGTCGCTCGACCAGCCCGAGCGCATCCGCGCCATCCGCGAAGCGTTCGCCCGCCACGACGTGCTGCTGGCGGAAGTCGGCGTGTGGAACAACATGCTCGACCCCCACCCGGCGCGCCGCACCGCCAACGTGGAGGCCAACGTCCAGGCCCTGGCACTGGCTGACGAGTTGGATGCGCACTGCTGCGTCAACATCGCCGGCTCCTTCAACCCCACCAATTGGGACGGCCCGCACCCGCGCAACCTCTCCGAGGAGGCGTTCGAGCTCACGGTGCAGAACGTCCAACACATCATTGACGCAGTCAAGCCTCAACGGGCCTCCTACTCATTGGAGACGATGCCGTGGGTGCTCCCCGACAGCGCCGACAGCTACCTGAGGCTGATCGGAGCGATTGGCCGGCCGGCGTTCCGCGTACACCTCGATCCGGTCAACCTGATCAACTGTCCGTCGCGCTATTACGACAACGCCGGGCTCTTGCACGAGTGCTTCTCGAAACTGGGAAGGTGGATCGTCTCGTGCCACGGCAAAGACGTCGTGATGCACGAACGCCTGACGGTGCACCTGGACGAGGTGCGGCCCGGGCTGGGCGCGCTGGACTACAAGGTATTCTTGCAGGAACTGAGCCACCTGCCGGGCGAGGCGCCCTTGATCCTCGAGCACCTCCCGCAGGGCGAATACGCCGCTGCGCGCGAGTACGTCGTGGGGGTGGCGGCGCAGATTGGGGTGTCATTTCACACACCGCAAGAGCACTCGTGGGAACTCGTGGGAACTCGTAGGAACTCATAGGAACTCGTAGAACACATCAAGGAGGAAGGAAACCTATGCTGCGAGCAATCAGTGGTAATGGTACATCGAGCCCACGCGCCGTCTCCAGGCGAGATTTTCTCATCCTGGCCGCCGCCGGCCTATTGGCTGGATGCCGCCCCACCCCACAGGCCACCACCCTGCCCACTACCCAACCAACTGCTCAACCCACTGTCCAACCAACCGCCCCCAACCCCACCCCGGTCTCCAAGATGATCGCCTGTTGCGGCCTGATCTGTACGGACTGCCCGGCCTTCTTCGCCACGCAGACAGATGACGACGCCGCAAAGAAAACAATCGCTGCAAGATGGTCCGCGCACTATGGCATGGAATTCAAGCCGGAGGATATCAACTGTGACGGCTGCCTGTCGGAGGGAGGCCGGCTCTCCGGATACTGCCGAAACCTCTGTCAAGTCAGGCCCTGCGCCCGGGATAGAGGGGTCGAGAACTGCGCTTATTGCGACGATTACGCGTGCGCGAAGCTTACTGACTTCCTTGTCAAGGCCCCTCAAGCAAAGGCCACGCTTGAGAGAATAAGAGAACGTATAGGCCAATAACTCACCCCGCGCCACAAAGAAGGGAAAGACAACATGAATGTACTCGTACTCAGCGCAAGCCCAAACAAAGATGGCCTCACGGCCGCCTGTGCCGCTGCCGCAGTTGAAGGCATACGCCAGGCAAGCGGGCAGGCCGAAGAGGTCAGACTCAACGACCTCCAGATTGACAAGTGCCACGCCTGTGACAATGGCTGGGGCACGTGCCTGCCGGACCACGCGTGCCAGGAGCACGACGACTTTCAGGCCCTGCACGCCCGCGTGCTGCGGGCCGACGCGCTCGTCCTCGTCACGCCCGTGTACTGGGGCGAGATGAGCGAATCGGCCAAGGCCTTCACCGACCGCCTGCGTCGCTGCGAGGCGACGCGCGGCGACGAGAGCGGACTGGCCAACAAGCCCACGATCGCCGTTGCAGCGGCAGGTGGCAGCGGCGGCGGCATGATCACGTGCCTGCTGAGCATGGAGCGCTGGATCCAGCACGTGCGCGCACGCACGTTCGATCTCATCCCGGTCAACCGTTGGAGCCGGGCATACAAACTCGTCGCCATCCGCGAGGCAGCGCGCACGATGGTACAGGGATCTCCGTAGTAACGACTTCAGTCGTTGTCGAAGCGCAAGAAGCGACTGAAGTCGCCACTACGAACCCTTTTGGAGATAAAGCGATATGGGTTCGAAGATCGTCAGAGAAGCTACGATCATCCTCATCGCTGCCACCTTGATATTGGCCGGCTGTGCCGGGGGAGCACAGCCAGTACAGGACCTGGAACCGCTCACCCTGCGCTTCGGCTCTCCCTTTCAGACTTCCGACGCGCCGCCACAGTTGGTCGAGGCCATCGAGCGCTTCGAGCAGGAACATCCGTACGTCACCGTCGAGATCAGGGGTTCCTCAGCCGCGCCGCCATTCTATCCCAGCACCGGCATGATCGAGGCGCTCCAATTGGACGCCTTTCTGTGGGGCCCTGATCCCACGCTCGTTGCGGGGGAGCAACCCCTCGTCCTGGGCCTGGAACCATTCATCGGTGGGACACCAGGATTCGATGAAGAGGATTTTCTGCCGCACCTTCTGGACGTCTTCCGCTGGGAAGGACAACCCTACGCCATACCCGCCGACGTAGACGTGGGGGTGATGTATTACAACCGCGACGAGTTCGACGCGCAGGGCGTCGCCTATCCGCAGCCTGATTGGGACTGGCAGGACTTGCTCAACACCGCTCAGCAGTTGACGACGGTGGCCGGAGAAGGCGAAGCCCAGAGCGGGCATTGGGGCTTCGTCGCCCACTCCATTTCAGGCGACATCTTTCCGTTCGTGTTACAGCACGGCGGGACGCTGTTCAACGATCCATTCAAACCGACTCGCCTCGTCTTCGACGACCTGCTGGCCGCCGAGGCGGTCCAGTGGTATGCCGACCTGGGGCTGGTGTACAAGGTGATGCCAGTCGTGGAGCGCTATCAGGTTGACGAGCATAGCCGGGTTCCGACAGATAAATTCTCCCTGCAGGAAGCGGCCATGGTGATAGATGGAGTCGGGGTCCGGGGCGGAGACATCGTCCCGTGGGATTTCGAGTGGGGAGTGGCGCCATTGCCCCGCGACCAGGCCTATGGCACGTGGGTGTGGCCGAGGGCATACTATATCGCGACACGCACTGAACACCCGCAGGAGGCGTGGGCGTTGGTGCGCAGCCTCTCCGAGTCCGCACAGGAAGTGACGGGCGTGCTGCCGGCGCGCCGCTCGGTGGCCGAGTCGGACGCGTTCCGGCTTCGGATGGGGACAGAAGTGGCCAACGCCGCGCTTGCTGCGTTCGACGGCGATGCTCGCTTCGTCGTGTGGTATTGGAACGACGCTTTCTTCAGGATGTTCAGGAGCCTCGTGGACCAATCCTATTGGGTGGTCACCGGCGACGCCACGGCAGCGGAGATGCTGGACAGATTACAGAAGGACCTGGCAGGCTGGACGATGGAGTGACCGCAAAGAGGAACCAACGATGAGAAACACCGAAACGCTCCCAGCCCCCGTCTCGAGGGCGGTCCGCATCTCGAGGCGGCAATTTATCAAGATCGCGGCGGCAGCCGCTGGCCTGTTGGCCGGGTGCCGCTCAGCCCAGCCAACACCCCCACCCACCGGTCAACCGTCCATCCAACCGACCACTCAAACATCCATCCAACCCACTACCCCACCAACCATCACGCCCATGCCAACCTCGACCGGCCGCCGGCCAGACATCATCCAGATGTACCCCGACGTGCCGAGCAAGGTCGTGCACACCCATCACGCGGGCGTGTGGAACGGCGAAACGTTGGTGCCGGAGGCCATCCGGCACGTGCTCGACGCCTCGATCACGCGACTGACCGGCCTGGACGACCCAGCCCAAGCCTGGGCTGCGCTGTTCGATCCCGGCGAGCGGATCGCCATCAAAGTCAACTCTTATGGCGGGAGTTTTAGCGGTAGCCGGGTCTTTACACACGTGCCATTGGTCGCAGTCGTGGCGCAATCCCTTCAAGACGTCGGAGTGCCGGCTGAACAGATTTTCGTGTACGATTTCGTTACCTCCGACCTGGAGGGGGCCGGCTACTCGATCAACCGCGCAGGACCTGGGGTGCAGTGCTACGGCACCGCGCCCGACTGGGAAGAAGAGGGCGACTATACGGCTGGCTGGACGCTGTTAGGCGGAGAGATTGGCCTCAGCAATATTCTGTTACACTGCGATGCATTGATCAACGTCCCCGTCCTCAAAACGCACGGTATCGCCGGGCTCACCTTTGCACTGAAGAGCCATTATGGCACCTTCGACAGGCCGTGGGACTATCACGGCGAGAACGTCCTGCGCGGCATAGCGGGGGTGAACGCACTGCCGCCAATCAAGGACCGCACCCGGCTGATCATCGGCGACGTACTGGAAGCCGCATGCTTCAAAGGAGCGCAAGGATGGCCGGATTGGAACCTGGTTGTGAAGGGAGATTCGATCCTCATGAGTTTCGACCCAGTCGCACTCGATGCAGTTGGGCTCCAACTTGCCTGTCAGCTAGCGGCTGAGAATGGTGAAGATGCAGGGGTTGAAAGGCTGATGACCAATGCTCTGCTAACACTCGGCGCCGAGTTGGGCCTGGGGACTGACAATCTGGACAACATAGACCTGACCGAGATAAATCTGGCATAATCAGAGGAGATCTTGATGGCCGAAAACCCAACTCAGGAGTCACGCCTGCACCTCGGGGCGGCGTACTACCCCGAGCACTGGCCCGAGGAGCGCTGGCCCGAGGACATCCGCCTCATGCGCGAGGCCGGGCTGACCGTCGTGCGCATGGCCGAGTTCGCCTGGTCTGTGCTCGAACCGACAGAGGGCGAGTTCCACTTCGACTGGCTCGAACGCGCCATCGCGGCGCTGGCCGCGGCGGGCATCGTCTCCGTGCTCGGCACGCCCACCGCCGCGCCGCCGGCCTGGCTGGTGCAGCAGCACCCCGACCTGCTGGCCGTGGACGAGCGCGGACGCCGCGTCCAGTTCGGCAATCGTTGCCACTACTGTGTCAACTCGCCCGAGTTCCACGTCGCCACCCGGCGCATCGTCGGCGCGCTGGCCGAGCGCTTCGGCGCGCACCCACACGTCATCGGTTGGCAGCTCGACAACGAGTACAACCGCGTCTGCTATTGCGAGCGCTGCCGGAGTCTCTTTCAGCAATACCTGGCCGACAAGTTCGGTTCGCTCGACGCCCTCAACGAGCACTGGACGACCCGCTACTGGAGCCAGACCTATTCGGCCTGGGAGCAGATCCCCCTCCCGATCGGTGGGCACAATCCTGGGCTGATGCTGGCGTTCAAGCAGTTCATCACCGCAAGCTACCGCAAGTTCCAGCGGCTCCAACTCGACGCCCTGCGCCCACACCTGCGGCCCGGCGTGTGGGCCACGCACAACTTTATGGGCTGGTTCGACGGCTTCGACCACTACGAACTGACCGCAGACCTCGATATGGCCGCCTGGGATTGGTACGTCGGCACCGGACACCACGACTATCGGACCTCCGGCGCCGCCCACGACCTCACGCGCGGCTTCAAGCACAAGAACTTTTGGCTGATCGAAACGCAGCCGGGCAACGTCAACTGGTCGCCGGTGAACAACGCGCTCAATCAGGGCGAAGCGCGGGCAATGGCCTGGCACGCCGTGGGCCACGGCGCGGACGGGGTGCTGTATTGGCAGTGGCGCTCGGCGTTAGGCGGGCAAGAGCAGTACCACGGCACGCTGGTGGACCAGTCGGGCCAGCCCCGGCCCTTCTACGAGGAAGTCCAGCGCCTGGGCCACGACTTTACGGCGGCCTCCCCGCTCCTGGGCGGCTCGACGACGAAGGCGCGCGTGGCGATCCTCAACTGTTACGACAGCCGCTGGTCGGTCCAGTGGCAGCGCCATCATCGCGACTTCGACTACGTGGCGCATCTGGTCCATTACTACCGGCCACTGGCCGCGCGCAATGTCGCCGTGGATGTCATCTCCGCCGACGCGCCGCTCGCAGGATACAGGCTGGTGATTGCGCCAGCACTGTTGATCCTGGACGAAAAACGAGTAGAATATCTGAAGGAATTCGTCGTGCGGGGCGGTCACCTGGTGTTGACGGTCCGCTGCGGGATGAAGGACGACTATAACGCGCTCCTGCCCTCACGCCAACCCGGGCCACTGGCCGACCTCGCCGGCGTCGAGGTGGAAGAGTACTATGCGCTGGACGAGCCGGTGCCCGTCATAGGAAACTGGTTCTCCGGCATGTCGCAACTGTGGGCCGAGCGGCTCAAATTGCTGAAACCGTCCTCCGTCGCGACGATCGCCCGCTACGGCACGGCCAACGGCTGGCTCGACGATCAGGTCGCCATCACGGTCATTTCGCATCGCGGAGGGTTTGTGTACTACGTGGGGGCGTACCTCGACGAGGCGGCCCAACAGGCATTTGTGGATCGTCTGCTCCAGACCGCGGGTATCAAACCCTGGATCCAGGTCCCGGCGGGCATTGAGGTCTGCCGGCGGGTGAGCATCGCAGGCCAAGACGTCTTCATCGTCATCAACCACGAACGAGTCGAACAACTGGTAGAGTTGCCCTGGCCTGGAGACGACGTTCTGAGCGGGCTATCGGCGCTCAAGAAATTCAAGATCGCACCGTACGGCGTCGCTGTCCTCACCAGGTCAACCTGAGGTGACGATAGTGGTTTTCGAGTTGCCTGAGAGTCATCTGTCCTGTCTAAACCGTTTTCTCCTGACGGCTGCCCTGCTGGCCTCGCTCTTGCCGCTGAGCAGCGGGTGTGCCCCCACAACCATCGAGCCAACCGCGACGATGCCCCCTTTGCCTATGGCAACCGCCGCACCGACTGCAACTCCCCTGCCCACGACGACACAGGCACCCTCCCCCACCCCTTCGCCCACCGCCACGACCGCGCCAACCGCCACGCCCATCCCCTTCGAGCCGTTCGCCTCGCCTGGCCACACCGCCTACTACGTGGACTGCGCGGGCGGCGACGATGCGAGCGACGGGGCAACCCTGGCGACCGCCTGGCGCACCACGGCCAAAGTCAACAGCGTGACCTTTGCCCCGGGCGATGCCATTCTGTTCAAACGCGGCACGCAGTGCCCGGGCGGACTCTGGCCCAAGGGCTCGGGCGCGGCTGATGCACCCATCACACTCAGCACGTATGGAGTCGGCCCGTTGCCGGTCATCGCCGGCGACGACAGCGAGGCCGCGCTTAAATTCTCCGACCAGGAGTACTGGCACATCCAGCACCTCGAGGTCACTGGCGGTACAAAATTCGGCATCCTGATCACAGGCAGCGCCACCGGCGGTGTGCTTGACCACTTCCGGCTGGCGGACCTCGTCGTTCACGACGTGCACGGAGGCCCGTTGGACGGCAAAGCGAGCGGGCTGATCGTATTCCTGTCGGGCGGCGGCAACAACGTCTTTAGCGACGTGATCGTAGACGGCGTCACCGCGTACAACACGAACCAGTGGGCGGGCATCGAGGTCAGCGGCGGTGCCTGGCCGATCAACCGCGATGACCCTCTCTTCAGCACACGTATCAGCGTCCGTAACTCGACCGTGCACAACGTCTATGGCGATGGCATCGTCCTCTGGTACGTCGAGGACGGCCTGATCGAATCCAGCGTGGCCTACGACACCGGCCAGCAGCCGCCACCGCAGACCGTCGGTACGCCGAGCGCGATCTGGACCTGGGCCTGCCACAGGTGCACGGTGCAGTTCAACGAGGCCTACCGCTCCGACTCGCCAGAACGGGACGGCGGCTGTTACGACATAGATTGGGCCACCGCCGACAACGTCTATCAGTACAATTACGGCCACGACAGCCAGGGCTACTGCCAGTCGGTGTTTGGGGCCTCCGGTTGGACGACGACGAACGCGATCGTGCGTTATAACGTCTGCGCAGACAACGGCCGTGATCCCAGCCTGGCCAGCTCCCAGGGGGACATCTTCCTGTCCACCTGGGGCGGTGGAACCCTGGACGGCGTGCAGATCTATAACAACACCATCCACTGGAACCCGGCCTCTGACGTTGCCTCTGCACTCTTCAACCACGCCTCGTTCAGAGGAGCGAGGCCTAACCTCTTCCAGAACAACGTCATCCACTCGACGAGCCGGTTCCTGATCGAGAGCAACAAGGCGCTGGCTTTGGACCACAACCTATACTGGTACACGGGCGAGGACTTGCCGGTCTGGCTCCACGCTACCGGGGTCTACACTTCTTTTGAAGATTACCAGAACGGCAGCGGCCAGGACGCCCACGGGCTGTATGCCGACCCGGAGCTGGCCGACTCCACCTTCACGTTGCAGGACAGTTCACCCGCCATTGACGCCGGCGCGGACGTGGGTGACATGGGCGGGCGTGACTTCTTTGGTAGCCCCATCCCCTACGGCAAAGCCTATGACGTCGGTGCGCACGAGTGGTCGGGCGTTCCCTCGTCCGGGCGGCTGACAGACCCACGCCCCGAGGCGCCTGCTCCTGCCTTTAGTCTGGAGGCGGTACGAGGCGGCACATACAGTCTGGCGGATTTTGAGGGGCGCGTGGTCTTGCTCTCGTTTCTCGATACACTTGCAGACCCCACCGCACCCACGCGCGATCCGTCGCGCAGCCAGCTCGTCTTTCTCAGGAGCATCGCCCAGCAGTACGGCTCCCAGCGCGTGCAGGTCCTGATCGTAGACACCAGCCACTTGCAAACCGGGGCGTCCCCGCATCTGGACAGCCTGGTCAATCTCACCTATAATTGGCAACTGGAGACCATCCCCGTCTTGGTTGACCCTGCCGGAGCGGTGGCGCGGGCATACGACGTGTCCCAGGCACCGACGACGCTCTTGATTATGGCAAATGGGCTGATCGAGCGACGCTGGGATGGCTTTGTCACGGCGCCACAGCTTGCTTTTGCCCTGTCACCCTGAACGAAGTGAAGGGCCTCTAATTACATTGGAGGTGAGTATGTCTAGCAGCAAAACGACGTTTGCGTTGTTCTTCGGGAACCGGGGCTTCTTCCCCGCCTCGCTGATTGCCGAAGCCAGGGAAGAACTCCCCCGCCTGCTGAGGGAATGGGGACACAACGTCCTGACGCTCGAAGAGGAAGCCACGCGCTACGGCGCTGTGGAGACTCCCAGGGAGGGCGAAGTGTACGCCAATTTCCTGCGCGAAAACCGGGGGGTATATGGCGGCGTCATCCTCTGCCTGCCCAACTTTGGCGACGAAACGGGTGCGATAGCCGCGCTCAAAGACGCGGGCGTCCCCATCCTCGTCCAGGCCTACCCTGACGACCTCGACCGCATGGCCCCCGAGGTGAGGCGGGATGCCTTCTGCGGCAAGATCTCGATCATGGACGTGTTCTGCCAGTACGGGCTCAAGTTCACCGCGCTCAAGCCCCACGTTGTCCGCCCCTCCAGCGACCGCTTCAAGGCCAACGTGGACTACTTCGACCAGGTGTGCCGCATCGTCAACGGAATGAAGGGCCTGGTCGTCGGTGCCATCGGCGCGCGCACCACGCCGTTCAAGACCGTCCGCATAGACGAGATCGCGCTGCAGCGGCACCACGTCACCGTCGAAACGCTGGACCTCTCGGACGTGTTTGCCCGCATGAAAGCAGTCAAGCCCGACGGTGAAACGTACACGACGAAGGCCAGGATGCTGAAGGAATACACGTCCTGGGCGGGCGTGCCGGAAAAAGCCTTCGACAACGTGGTCAGGCTCGGCGTCGTGCTGGACACCATCATCGAAGAGTATGGGATGGATGCCGTCGCGGTCCGCTGCTGGATCGAGATGCAGCAACAACTGGGCATCTCCCCATGTGTCCTGCTGGGGGCGCTGAACGACCGGGGTATCCCGGCGGCCTGCGAGGTGGACGTCGGCAACGCCGTCGCCATGCACGCGCTGCACCTGGCGTCCGGCGAGCCGGCGGCCTGCCTGGACTGGAACAACAACTATGGCGACGAGGACGACAAGTGCATCCTGTTCCACTGCGGCCCCGTGCCCAGGTCACTGATGGCAGGGCCGGGGCAGATCGCTGACCATGCCATCCTGGCCAACACCGTCGGCAAGGGGTGTGGGTACGGCTGCAACGTCGGGCGCATCGCCCCGTCTGATTTCACGTTCGGCAGCTTGCTCACGGATGCGGGCCGCTTGCGTCTCTACCTGGGGCAGGGCAAGTTCACACCGGACGCGATTCCGCCCGAGTTCTTCGGCTGCGCAGGCGTGGCCCACATCGAGCGCCTGCAGGACGTACTGCTCCACGTTGGGCGCGGAGGCTTCCGCCACCACGTGAGCGTGACGCCCGGCCTGATCCAGGCTCCGCTCCGCGAAGCCCTCCAGCACTACCTCGGCTTTGAGGTGGCCGTGCCGCAAGAGGAATAGCGAATGGCGAATAGCGAATGGCGATTTGCCGATTTGCCGATTTGCTGATTTGCTGATTTGCCGATTTGCCGATGGCGAATGCCGAATGAAGAATAACGATTTGCAATTTGCAATTTGCAATTTGCACTTTGACGCCGTCCGCAACGCCAGTCAGGTCGGCCTCGTCGTCCCGGCCTTCAACGTACCGTACCTGCCGATGGTCGAGCCAGTGATCCGGGCCGTCGTAGATCAGGATTGCTTCGCGCTGATCGAAACGGCGCGCCTGGAGTGGACCAAGTTCGAAAGCCTTGGCCCCGCCGCCTGCCTGGAAGAATTTGTCAAGTGGCAGCAGCCCGACTACGTCCGGCTGCACCTGGATCACGTGCCGGTGATTGACGAGGACAACTGCCGTGTGGATTACCTCTCGATCATCCGCCAGGCGCTTGACCTGGGCTACCAGTCGGTTATGGTAGATGGCTCGCGCCTGGACCTGGAGGCGAACATCGCGGCCACGCGGCAGGTGGTCGAGCTGGCCCACGCGGCGGGCGTCCCGTGCGAGGCCGAGCTGGGCGCCGTGCTGGGACACGAGGCCGGGCCGCTCCCGCCTTACGAAGAGCTCTTCCGCTCTGGCCTGGGCTTCACTGGCGTCGAAGAAGCGGCGCGTTTTGTGCGAGAGACCGGCTGTGACTGGCTCTCGGTCGCCATCGGCAACATCCACGGGGCAGTCTCCGGCGCGGTGAAGGACCAGAAGAAGGTCGCGGCCAGACTTGATCTCGACCACCTGGACTCGCTCCGCCAGGCCACCGGCATCCCGCTCGTCCTGCACGGCGGCTCCGGCGTCAGGCGGGAATACCTGCTCGCCGCGATCCAGAAGGGCATCGCCAAAGTGAACGTCGGCACCGAAATCCGGCAAGCCTACGAGTCGGCCTTGAGAGAGTCGGGCAGCGTAACCGCCGCCCAGGACGCGGTCTACGAGCGCACCGGCTGGCTCATCCGCGACTACTTCGGCCTGTCCGGTACCCGAAAGATTATTTGGACGCGGATGAACGCGGATGAACGCGGATAAGATTACAAAAAATCCGTGAAAATCCGTGTTTATCCGTGTCCAATAAATCAGGAGACTGTGCAATGAGTCTACTGGGTATAGACGTCGGCACCACGGGTTGCAAGGCGGCCGTGTTCTCCACGGGTGGGCGTCTGCTCGGTTCCGCCTATGCCGAATACGACAACCAGCGGCCACAACCAGGCTGGGCAGAGCTGGACGCAGTCGAAGTGTGGGAGAAGATCAAGCGCATGGTCGGGCAGGCCGTGGCCGGTTCCGCCTCCGATCCGGTCAGCGCGTTGGCCGTCTCGTCGCTGGGCGAGGCCACCGTCCCGGTGACCGCCGACCGGCAGGTGCTGGGGCCCTCCATCCTGAACTTTGACGTGCGCGGGGAGGAATACCTTGAGGAGTTGGACAGCATCCTGCCGGACGAGCGCCTGTACCGCATCAACGGGAACACACTCGGCAACCACTACGGGCTGACAAAACTCAAGTGGATCAGGCAGCACCAGCCTGACCTCTACGAGCAGGCTGACAAGTTCCTCCTGTGGTCCAGCTTCGTCTCAGTGATGCTCGGCGCAGACCCCGTCGTAGACTACTCGCTGGCGAACCGCACGCTGCTGTTCGACGTGGACCGGAAATTATGGTCGGAGGAACTGTTGGAACTGGCAGGGCTGGAGCGCGCCAAACTCCCCGATACTGCGCCTTCGGGCGCCGTGATCGGCAGCGTGTCCCGGCGCGTGGCGGGCGAGCTCGACCTGCCCTCGAACGTCGCGATCGTCAACGGCGCGCACGACCAGTGCGCCAATGCCGTCGGCTGCGGCGTGATCGCAGAGGGCCGCGCCGTGTACGGCATGGGCACCTTTATCTGCATCACGCCCGTGTTCAGCCAGCGGCGCGACCCGGCCGTAATGATCGAGCGCGGGCTCAATACGGAACACCACGCCGCGCCCGGCCGCTACGTCAGTTTCATCTACAACCAGGGTGGGTCATTGGTCAAGTGGTTCAGGGACACGTTCGCCGCCGTCGAACGCCGCCAGGCTCAGGCGACCGGCCGGGACATCTACGCGGACCTCATCGCGGAGATCCCAGAAGCGCCAAGCAGCATCATCGTCCTGCCCCACTTTACGACCACCGGCCCCCCGGCCTTCATCTCGGACTCGTGTGGGGTTGTCGCCGGCTTGCGGCTCGAGACGACGAGGGGCGACGTCCTGAAAGGTATCATCGAGGGAACCACGTTCTACCTGAAAGAGTGCGTCGCAGCGCTTGCGCCGACCGGCATCGAGATTGCCGACTTCCGGGCCGTAGGCGGCGGCAGCAAGTCGGACGCCTGGATCCAGGTTTGCGCCGACATCCTGGGGCGGCCGTTCGTCCGCCCAATAGTAACCGAGGCCGGCGCACTGGGCGCGGCAATCATCGCCGGCGTCGGGAGCGGCGTGTTCCCCTCCTACGAGGCCGGCGTCGAGGCCATGGTCAGCCTGGAACGCACCTTCGACCCCAACCCGGTACAACAGAAACTCTACGAACGCCGTTTCGAAACATACACACGGCTATGGCCCTTACTCAAAGACTACCTGCCCACACTGGCAAATAGCAAATAGCAAATAGCAAATCAGCAAATCGCCATTCGCCATTCGCCATTCGTAGATTCGTTCATTCGTAGATTCGCTCCAAGGAGGCTTTATGTTCTACTTCGGCGTTGACTACTATCCCGAACACTGGCCCACAGAACGCTGGCCGGAGGACGCCCGGTTGATGGCCGAGGCGGGCTTGAACGTCGTGCGCCTGGCCGAGTTTGCCTGGTCCCGGATGGAACCCCGCGAGGTGCACTATGACTTCGACTGGCTCGACCGCGCGATCGCCACCCTCGCCGCGCACGGCCTCCGCGTCGTGTTGGGCACCCCCACCGCCTCGCCGCCGCCGTGGCTGATGGCCAAGGATCCCGACCTGTTCCTCGTACACAAAGATGGCCGCCGCGCGACGTTCGGCAACCGCCGCGAATATTGCCCGAACAACCCGCGCTATCACGACCACACCCGGCGCATCGTGACAGAGATGGCCAAACACTATGCCGGCCATCCGGCCGTCGTCGGCTGGCAGATTGACAACGAGTTTGGCAGCCGCTGCTACTGCGCCCTATGTGCGCAGGCCTTCCAGGACTGGCTGCGGAAGCGCTACGGCTCGCTCGACGCGCTCAACCAAAAGTGGGGCACTGTGTTCTGGAGCCACGTCTATACCGACTGGCGCGAGATTCCCCCACCGCTCACGACCGGCAGCTCGCCCAACCCAGGTTTAGCGCTCGATTTCTTCCGCTTCTCGTCGGACTCGTACCTGGCGTACCAGCAGATGCAGGTGGACATCTTGCGGGAGAGATGCCCCGGCCACTTTATCACCCACAATTTTATGGGCTTCGGCTACGATCAGATCAACTACTTCGACCTGGCCCGCACGCTCGACCTGGTGGCCTGGGACAACTACCCGCGCGGGGCCTGGGACATGCAGGCAGAAGTGGACCCGAGCCGCGCCGCGCTCTCGTGCGACACCATGCGCGGCCTCAAGCGCCAGAACTACTGGGTCATGGAACAGCAAGCCGGCCCCAGCGGCTGGGAAACGGTGAGCGTGGCGCCGCGGCCGGGCGAGCTCAGGCTGTGGGCCTACCAGTCCATCGCGCACGGCGCAGACGCGATCGTCTTCTTCCGCTGGCGGACGGCGCGCTTTGGGACGGAGGAATACTGGCACGGCCTGCTCGAACACCACGGGCGCCCCGGCCGCCGGTACGAGGAAATCAAGCGCATGGGCGCCGAAATCAAAAAGATCGGCGCGCAGATTGACGGTTCGAGCGTCAGGCCGTCCGTCGCCATGATCCTCTGCTACGACTCACGCTTCGCCTTCCAGGTCCAGGCCAACAATCCGTCGTTCAGTTACTCGACCCACTTCCAGCATATCTACCGTGCCTTGCACCGCCACCACGTCCCGGTAGACGTCGTGGCCCCCACCGCCGACCTCTCGGCCTACAAGTTGGTCGTGGCCCCGGCGCTGCACGTCGTCTCTGAGGCCGTCGCCGAGAACCTGAAGCGGTTTGTCCAGGCCGGGGGCGTGCTCGTCCTCACCACCCGCACCGGTGTGAAAGACGAATCCAACATGGTGGTGGACGTGCCGCTCCCTGGCCTGCTGGCCGAGTTGTGCGGCGTGGAGGTCGAGGAGTACGACTCGCTGCCCCCTGACGTGCACAACGAGCTCCAGTTCACACTAGCGGAGCTCTCGCCGGCCTCCCCGGCATGGGCGAGCGTGTGGTGCGACGTGCTCAGGCTGAACGGCGCGAACGTCGTGGCGCATTACACGCAGGACTATTACGCGGGCAAACCGGCCATTGCGCTGAATCACTTGGGCCGGGGTCACGTGATATATGTAGGTACCATTGGGGACGACTGCCTGTACGAAACACTGGCCGGCTGGCTGCTCGGCCTGGCCAACGTGCCGCCGCTCCTCACCGCGCCGGAGGGGGTCGAGGCGGCCGAGCGCTGGCAGGGGCCGCAGCGGCTGCTGTTCGTGCTCAACCACACCGACCGTGCGCAAGAGGTAGCGCTGGACGGCAAGTATGTGAACCTGCTCGACGGCTCAGCCCCCGTCACAGGTGCAGTGACCATCGCACCACGGGACGTGCTGGTGTTAGGAGAGGTGTGAAATGCGGGGGCTTGACTTTCCCCAGCAGCAGCGATAATATGAAATCACATTGGTTTACAGATTAGAGGGGCGCGATGAATCTGACTTTGCTGGACGATGCCGACGTCAAAGTGGTCTACGATAGCCAGGGCGTCAAGCGCGAGGTGCTGATCAGTTACGAGAAATACGAAAAGATCCTCGAGTTTATCGAACGGTACGCCTATTTCAACAGCCAGGAGGTCCAGGAACGCCTGCGCAAGTCTGACGAGGATTTGCAGACCGGACGGTACATCGAAGTTGGGGCAGTAGAGGTTGATAAAGCCCTGGATGTGGGGATACAGCACCGACCACCTGGACGAAGCAGCCGCCGGGAACTGGCGCCCAGCGCGTGACATCAGGCCGGGACGACGATGGCCTGATCCAGCGACGCCACCGGCAAGGGTTTGGCCTGGGGGCTGGGAAGGTAGGAATACACTTTCAGGATTGAATTGACGGGCGAGGAGGTGATGATATGAAGCACGATCTGGCGCAGAGCGTCAGGCAGATTGTCCACACCGTCCAGTTCCAGCAGAGGGGGGCCATAAACCTGCGTGCGCATCAGGGAGGTCGCACAGAGGAAGGCCAGGCTTAACGGACGGGCGTGCTCTACGTCCAGCCGGAGTAGCACCCCGTCGGCCAGTTCAATGGTGCCGGAGGCCGCCCCCTCGGCGAAAAAGATCTCCAGCATATCCCCTTCGGTGTCATGACTCAGGAGGGCAGGCGTGCCGTCGGCTAATGTGATTTCTCGCTCGATAAGCCAGTCCATCGCTTCATAGAGATACCGCCAAGCTGGCTATACCTGATTATATCACCTAAACAGAGAAATGATCAAATCGAAGTGAGAGGGGAGGAATTCTGATGTTCGAGCCCGTACAGTTATCAGCGGGATGGCGCGTGCTCGTGACCATCCTGGACAAACCCGTTATCGGTGCCTGCGACACAGCACTGCTGAGTGAGCAAGCCCTGGCCGGGGATTGGGGCCGGCCGGAGGAGGAGGGAGCGCTCCTGTCAGTGGATGAGAACCGTCCAGGGGCCAGACTTCCGAAGTCTGGAAGACTTCGGAAGTCTGCCTTCGCGCCGTAGCCGCCGGCCTTCCGGCGCTGATCGTAGGTGGCACGGGCACGTCATGTTCGAGGTCCCTCACCGCTGGTGCTGTCTTGACTGAGGAGGGAAACCATGTCATCTAAGCATCAAGATGCCCTTCTTGAAGAATACCGAAGTTGCGGAGAGCAAGTTACCCGATTGGATACTCTCATCTGGCAAACGGCCTCGATCATCTTTCCCATAACACTAGCAGGTTTCGCTCTCTTCGGGTTATCTTCAAGCCACACACCCGAACGGTTCTTCGTCATTGTGGCCACCGCAGTAGGTTCAATAACACTTCTCATAACGTGGTATTTGCTGTCTTATAGATGGTACGTTTATGAGCATGTCGCTTTTTACCGTATGAGAGAGATTGAAGACGAATTGGGACTTTGGCACCGCCGTTACACATTTTTCGTTCGAGTGTCTCCAAGGAAGCAAAGACTTGCTCTCCGACATATGAGTGATGACGAAAAATCGAGATTTCAGAAGCTGAGCAGCCAAGTAGGTAATGTTCCTTTCATCGGGCTACGTGCAACTATGACGATAATCACAACTATCTTTGTGATTGGTTGGATTGCGTTGATAGCTCGTGAATATATTCTCACCTTTTAGCCCTCTCATATACACGCAAGCAAGCAGTCCAAAGTGCGAAATCGAGACCGCACGATGAAACCGGGAGAGATCAGGCCCATCGTGATATGCGTGTTCAGGGACAACGACAGGGTCTTCGTCGCCGAGTACGACGACCCTGCGACTGGCACGCAATTCTACCGCCCGCTGGGTGGCGCGCTCCGCTTCGGCGAGTATAGCCGCGAGTGTATCATCCGCGAAATACGGGAGGAGTTGAGCGCGGAAATCCAGGACCTGGCCTACCTCGGCACCATCGAGAACATCTTCACCTACGCCGGCCAGCCCGGCCACGAGATCGTGCTGGTTTACCAGGCGAACTTCGTTGACCCGCGCCTGTACGAAGTCGAATCGGTCAGGTGCCAGGAGGACGACAGCAGCAAGTTTGCCGCCACGTGGAAACCCATTGACGAGTTCCGCACCGGAACGGCGCCGCTGTATCCAACAGGTCTCCTGGACCTGCTGGACAGGAATCTTGGTACACGGATACACACGGATGTGACGGATGGACACGGATCAGAAAAAGAAATCCGTGACAATCCGTCCAATCCGTGTACAAAGGAGAAACACATGTCCACAGACCCCGACTTCTTGCACGTCAAAGGCGCTGAGATCGTCAACGGGCGCGGTGAGACCGTCCACCTGCGCGGCTTCTGCCTGGGCGGCTGGATGAACATGGAGAACTTTATCACTGGCTACCCCGGCCACGAATCCGGGCTGCGCGCCGCCGTCGCGAACGTGCTGGGCGAAGCCAAAGCCCGCTTCTTCTTCGAGCGCTTCCTGCACTACTTTATCGCCGAAGACGACCTGCGCTTCCTCAAAAGCCTGGGCTGCACCGTCGTCCGTGTGCCCTTCAACTACCGCCATTTCGAATCCGACGACCGTCCCTTCGAGTACAAACCCGAAGGCTTCGCGCTCCTCGACCGGGTGATCGGCTGGGCGCGCGCACAAGGGTTGTACGTGATCCTCGACCTGCACGCTGTCCAGGGCTGGCAGAACGGCGGCTGGCACAGCGACAACCCCACCACGACGGCGCTCTTCTGGGGCCAGAAGGTCTTCGAGGAGCGCGCCGTCGCGCTGTGGGAGGAACTGGCGCGCCGCTATCGCAATGAAGCGTTCGTCGCCGGGTACAACGTCATGAACGAGCCTAACACCGCCGACGCCAAATGGCTCAACCGGTTCTACCGCCGCGTCACGGCCGCCATCCGCGCCATAGACCCACACCACATCCTGTTCCTCGAAGGCAACCGCGACTCCCAGCAGTTCCACGAGCTCGAACCGCCGTTCGACGGCAATACCGTCTACAGCAGCCACAACTACGTCGTGCCCGGCCTGGAGAGCGGCAAGTACCCCGGCACGTTCGACGGCGAAGTGTACGACCGCGCCCGGCTCGAGCAGGGCTATCTGGAGCGCACCGCGTTCATGCGCGAGCATCACGTGCCCCACTGGTTCGGCGAGTTCGGCTGTCTCTTCACCGACCCGGCGCTGGAGGCCTCCCGCCTGCGGACCTTGGCGGACCTGATTGACATCGCGGAGCAGTACGGCGACCACTGGACCATCTGGACGTACAAGGACATCGGCAAGATGGGACTGGTATACGCCGACCCTGAGTCCGAATGGATGCGCCGTACCCGCTCTGTCCGCCAGGCCAAGACGACCTTGCGCTGCGACTCGTGGATCGAACGGCACGAGTCTACAATCGAGGGACTCATCGGGCAGATCGGCGACTACGTCAGGACGGTCGTCGGGGGGAACACCACAGGTGGCGCGGTCGGAGACCGGCCACAGCAGGGGGGTTTACCGGGGGACTGGGCGAATCTGAACGACACGCTGCGCTGGGCCATCTGCGATGGGGCGCTCTCCCGCGCGCTGCTGCCGGCGTTCGCCGAACAGTTCCGTGGAATGAATGAGGCCGAAATTGACGAGATGGTGCAGTCGTTCGCACTCTCCAACTGCATACAGCGGGAGGGGATGGCGCAGGTGGTCAGGGTGCGGGCGTTGGAAGGATAGGAGAATGGAGAATGAAGGATGGAGAATGGAGGTGATGAACCATAGGCGAAATCGTAACGCACTCTTCTGTCGCAATTGAGTCTATTGGATGCCGATGAACGTAGATTCTGCGGATCATTTTCCTCATCCGCATCCGGTGTACTCACCGGCATCATCCGCGTTGATCTGCGTCCCAAAATCTCTTTATGCCAATCGGCAAAGGGGGAAATGACGTGATAGCACACAGCAAGAAACGAAACGTTCTGTTGCGCGTCCTGGTGGACGGGCTAGTCGGCCTCTCGCTGATTCTCGTCCCACTCCTCGCCAGCAGGAGCGCCCGCCCGGCGACAGGCGTCGTCAAGGCAGCCGGCACGACCGTGTGGTCCATCGGCACGCTTGACGACTCGAAGGCCGAATTCGCGGGAAGCGTCGGCACGTTTACGGTCGGCGCCTCGCCGACCTCCGCCTTCCCGGCCAGGCTCTCCGGGGGCGGCACCGTCGAGACGATCCAGTTTGCCCTACCCTCCGTCTCCGGCGACTACTTTCTGAACGTCGTCGCCGCCGATACCGGCCAGAACACGACCTCCGGGCTACAGGCCACTATCAATGGCCACCCGCTCACCCCGCGCTGGGCCGGCTCGTGGGAGTTCTCCAAGTGGGGCAACGGCGGGAAGAATCAGGGCGTCCAGACGCTGCGCTGGGCCTTGCCGCCGGCAGCGCTGGTCGTTGGCGCGAACACGCTCGAACTGCGCGTCTCCAGCGCGCCCAACGCCGGCCCCAACTCGCAGCCCGACGGCGTCGTACCGTATTTCGACATGGACTACGTCTCGCTCGAACAGGATAGCCTGAACCTGGCCCAGCCCAAGCGCTACATCGGCTCGACCGAGTACTGGACCGACGACGCGCTGGTGGACCGCATGAAGCAGGAGGCGCAGGCCTTTGCGGGCGGCCAGATCTGGATCAACTACCTCCTCGACCGCAACGTGCTCGACTCCGACATGGAGATCGTCGAGGAGATGCATTGGACTGCCTCCTACCCCGATCTCACCTGGGAGGACGTCCATCTCGGCCCTGGCACCTGGGACGAGGGAGCCTGGCGCTATTACCGCTACACCTTCCAGCAACTCAGGGCGCACGGCGTGGAGCGCGTGCTGATCAAGCTCCAGTACACGCCACGCTGGGCCTCGACCATGCCGAACGATCCCGACTACAGCGACTACCCACCCACGGACGACGCCTACTGGACCGAGTTCATCCACGAAGTCGCCGTCCGCCTGGGAGACGTGGTGGACGATTACGCCATCATGAACGAGGTGAACATGGATGGCTTCTGGAAGGGTACCCCGGAGGAATACTACCGCCTCGAGCGGCTGGCCTACGACACACTCAAGCAATACGACACGGTGGATGCCAACGGCGACGGCGCGGCCTGCTTCGTCGCGCCCTCCTCCTCGAACGAACCCGCCCAGACGACGCTGTGGCAGGACTGGTACGCCGCGCTCTACCCCAAGATGGACGCTTTCCACACCCACGATTACAAGTGGGGCATCAAGCCCGGCGCCGATGCGATCCAGGCCATTGACCCCTCGCTCCAGTACATCATCAGCGAAACCGGCCCCGCCAACTGGTTCATTAACCAGAGCCAGGTGCCCGAGTACAACCCGGCCGCGATGGCCTCGGCGATCGGCTACCTGTTGAAGGACCCGACCTCGCCGGTGGATTTTATCACGCAGTGGCTGCTGCGGGGTGACCCGGACAAGGACTGTCCGTGGCCAGACCCGAACGAGTGGTACAACTCCGAGCCCGACCCGTATGCCAACAACGACGGCTACGTCGAGACGTTCAACTCCGCGCTGCTCAACGTCGAGCCGCCCGGGCCGCCCTACACCAACTGGGACTTTACGAGCGCCGGCGCCTATTGGCAGCACTGGGGCTGGGTCTTCGGCCTGGATGGGAACCAGGTGCCGGTCGAGATGGTCGGCAACGGCGACTGGCAGTACGAAGTGGACGCCGTACACATGGGCGACCGCATCGAGGTGATCGTGACCAATTTCCAGGGCGGGATCGTCCCGGCCCCCCAGACGATCGGCTTCAAGATCACGACGCCCTGGACGAACGTGAAGGTGGATGCCTACGAGCCGGACGACTTTACCGGCACGACGACAGTCGCCGGACCGACGGTGACGCTTTCCGCCGCCAACCTGGCGCTCGACTCCGTGCGCTTCGTATTGAGCAACGCCACCGCACCGCAGAACGCCGTGCCGGGCGTCTTCATCGCCTCACCGGCCAAGTCTGCCACCGTCTCGGGGAACGTCATCATCGCGGCCGACGCTTTCGACGACGGGAGTATCACTGCCGTCGAGTACCGCATTGACCCGATCAACGCGGGCGCATTCACCGCCATGGCGCTGCAATCCGGCAGCCGCTACACCGCCGCCTGGAACTCGGCCAGCGTCCCCGACGGCGACCACACCATCCAGGTGCGGGTGCGGGATTCCACCGGCAAGTCCAGCACCGTCAGCCACGTCGTCAAGGTCAGCAACGGCGGCGGCCCCTCCAGCGCGATGCACGTGAACAACATCGCCATGTCCTCGCAGAAGGCGGGCGCCAACTACAAGGCCAAGGCGACGGTGACGATCGTGGACGCCAGCAACGCGCCTGTCTCTGGCGCGATGGTATACGGCGCCTTCAGCGGGGCCACGAGCGACAGCGTCAGCGGCGTCACCGACAGTAGCGGCAACGTCACGCTGGCCTCGTCCAACAAGAAGAACGGCGGTACGTGGACCTTCTGCGTAACGGACGTGACGAAGAGCGGCTGGACGTACGACGCCAGCGCCAACGTCGAGACGTGTGACACCATCACTGCACCGTAATCCCAGACCTGACAGGTCTTTCGAGACCTGTCAGGTCTCTACCACTACGAGGAGGATTGCAATGAAGACCGATCGCAAATTCAGCACGTTCGTCCTGAGCACCTTGCTCATCCTGTCCATCGTCGTGTGGGGCGGGCTGATCGCGCCCGTCCACGCCGCCACGGCCACCATCACCGTCTCCGGGACACCGTGGGGCATCAGTACCTGCTACCTCGGCGCGACCGAAGGCAACGTCCGCTTCGACGTCGCCGACCTGCAGGACATCGGCTACAACACGTACCGCGTCTATGGCGGCATGTCGCGCTGGGAACAGCAGGACGACGACGGCGTATACGGTTCCCCGACCATCGCCGAGATCAAGGCCAGCCCCAACGCGATCAACTGGGCGTGGTGGGACAACGCGATGACCAATCCGCCCGACGGCAGCGACTACTGGTGGTCGGGCGAGCCAGGCACGACCTGGCCGGGCAACGCGCGCACGATCTTCCAGAGCCTGAAGGACGCGGGCATCAAGCCGGTGGTGACGCTGCGCAACGTGGACAACAACGACAAGCCCGACTGGGCCGAGGCGCTCAACCCGCCGAACTCACCCGAGGACTGGAACGAGTGGTGGGAGCACGTCTTTGCCACCATCTACTGGCTGAACGTTCGCAACGACTACCGCGTGGACGACTTTGAGGTCCACAACGAGCCGAACAACAGCGGCCAGGGTTTCGCCGGCACCATTGAGGACTACTATCTGTTCGTCCAGTACACCTACGACGCGATCAAGTACGTGTACGACACGTACCTGCCCGGCCGTACCTTCCACGTGTATGCGCCCGTCACGACCGGCGGCTCAAGTTGGCCGCGCGACGTGATGATCAATGCCGGCGCCTACTTTGACACCGTGGACATCCACAACTACTCGTCGGACATCACCAGCTACACGCAGCAGGTACACGGGTGGATGAACTCCTACGGCAAGACCAACGCGGAGCTGTGGCTGAGCGAATGGGCCACCTACCGGGGCGGCTATGACGGCTTCTCGCTCGCCGTCAAGACGGTGATCAACAACATGATCCGCGGCTCACGGCCCGGCAATGATCACCTCGACGGCAGCCACCTGTTCACCTTCTACGACTGGGACGGCTTCACCGGCGGTTTCCAGAACTTTGAGGGACTGGTGGACGGTAGCGGCGCACGGCGCAACACCTTCTACGGCGTGCGGCTGGCCAACCGCGCGCTGGTGGGTTGCCGCACCACGTACCAGAGCACGGCCAGCAACAACTACCTGATGGCTATCACGACCCAGGATGCCAGCGGCAACGTCTACCTGCTCGTCACCAACAGCGCGGCCAACACGTCGTACACGGTGGATGCCGATCTGTCGGCGTTGATGACAAACGGCACAGGCACCATGTGGCAGTTCGACTCGGCGCACCTCGATACGATTACCGGCAACCCGGCGCTCACGAGTGGCCACGTCACGTTCACCATCCCCGGCACCGCTGCGGTCCTGATCAAGTTGGTGGGCGGCAGCGAGCCGCCTCCCGGCGTGATGCACGTGGGCAACATCGCCATGGCCTCTCAAAAGTCAGGCCAGACCTACAAGGCCAAGGCCACAGTGACGATCGTGGACGCATACGACGCACCGGTGTCCGGCGCGACGGTGTACGGCACCTTCAGCGGCGCGACGAACGACAGCGCCAGCGGGAGCACCGACTCTAGCGGCAACGTCACGCTGACCTCGTCGGGCAAGAAGGGCGGCGGCACGTGGACCTTTTGCGTGGACAACGTGACCAAGAGCGGCTGGACGTACAACGCCAGCGCCAACGTCGAGACGTGTGACACCATCACTGCACCGTAATTTCAGACCTGACACAGACCTGACAGGTCTCAGAAGACCTGTCAGGTCTGTAGCTTCCGCTTCCCTCCCTCATAGAGAGATTTGCTAACTTGCCCTCCTGCCGGATTCTATGCTATACTTGGCACACGAGACAGATAGGCAACTCGGAACGTACAGCCTGCTGTGAGAAAGGAGACGAAACACAAATGGACAAACCAACTCTTGGCCTTATCGTTGGTAACCGGGGCTTCTTCCCCGACCATCTCTGCAAGACCGGGCGTGAAACGATTCTGAAAGTATTGGAGCAGGAAGGCATCAGGGCCATCGCGCTCACGCCCGAAGATACCAGGTTCGGCAGCATCGAGAGCGTGACCGACGCCGAAAAGTGTGCCGCGCTGTTCAAGGCGCACCAGGGCGAGATCGCGGGCGTGCTGGTGACGTTGCCGAACTTTGGCGACGAGCGCGCCATCGCCAACGCACTGCGCTGGGCCAACCTGAACGTGCCGGTGCTCGTCCACGCCTTCCCCGACGACGTGGACCACATGACGATTGCCGACCGCCGTGACTCGTTCTGCGGCAAGATGTCTGCCTGCAACAACCTGCGCCAATACGGCGTTCCCTACTCGCTCACCACCCGGCACACCATGGATCCGCAGGGCGAGGACTTCCGCGCCGACCTGCGCCGCTTCGTGAGCACGTGCCGCGTCGTGCGAGGTTTGCGCAACGCGCGCATCGGCGCGCTGGGCGCGCGGCCGGCTGCCTTCAACACCGTGCGCTACAGCGAGAAGCTACTCGAAAGCTTTGGGATCAGCGTCGAGACGCTCGACCTCTCTGAGGCATTTGGGCGGATGGAGCGCCTGGACGACAATGCCGAAGTGGTGCGCGCCAAGCGCGCTGGCCTGGAGGCCTACGTGCGCACCCAGGGTGTTCCTGCCGCCGCGCTGAACAAGATGGCCCGCTTTGCTGCCGTCGTCGAGCAGTGGATGCAGGCCAACCGGCTGATCGCCACCGCGATCCAGTGCTGGACCTCGATGGAGGAATTCCTGGGCGTCGTGCCCTGCACGGTGATGAGCATGATGAGCAACGGCCTGCTGCCGAGCGCCTGCGAGACCGACGTGACCGGCGTCATCGGCATGCTCGCGCTGCAACTGGCTTCGGGAACCCCCAGCGCACTGGTGGACTGGAACAACAACTACGGTGACGACCCGGACAAGGGCATCGTCTTCCACTGCAGCAACCTGCCCAGGCACTTTTTCGCCGCCACGCCGAACATGGATTACCAGGCCATCATCGCCGGGACGGTCGGCAAAGACAACACCTACGGCACCGTGGTGGGCCGACTGAAGACGGGCCCCTTCACCTACTGCCGCGTCTCCACGGACGACGAATGGGGCGCCATGTCGGCCTATGTGGGCGAAGGGGAGTTGACGGCCGACCCGGTCGAGACGTTCGGAGGCTACGGCGTCGTGCGCATCCCGAACCTGCAGGACCTGCTCCAACACATCTGCGAGCAGGGTTTCGAGCACCACGTCGCCATCAACCTGTCGCAGACGGCCTCTGCCATCCACGAGGCGCTGGACAAGTACCTGGGTTGGGACGTGTACTATCATCAATAAAGAAACCAGGTTTTCCAAGCGAAGCGACGTAAGCGAAGCGACGTAAGCGAAGCGGCGAAACCTGGTTTCTACTCTCATCAAGGAGGTCAACGTGAGCAAGAGCAAATACGCGATTGGCGTAGACTATGGCACCGAGTCGGGGCGGGCGGTGCTCGTGGACGTAGCCACCGGCCAGGAGGTTGCCACCGCCGTCCACCCCTACGCCGACGGCGTGATTGACGAGGCGCTGCCCGGCACCGACGCCCCGCTGCCGCCCGACTTTGCACTGCAGAACCCGGCCGACTACGTCGAGGTGCTGCGCGTGACGGTCCCCGCCATCCTGCGGGAGAGCAAGGTGGACGCGGGCGACGTCATCGGCATCGGCACCGACTTTACCGCCTGCACGATGATGCCTATGGACAGGGCAGGCACGCCTCTCTGTATGGACCCCACGTGGCGCAACAATCCCTACGCCTGGGTCAAAATCTGGAAGCACCACGCCGCCCAGCCCGAAGCAAACGAGCTGAACCGCATCGCCCGTGAACGCGGCGAGCGCTTCCTGGATCGCTACGGCGGCAAGATATCTTCCGAGTGGCTCGTCCCCAAGATCTGGGAGACGCTCAACAAGGCCCCCCAGGTCTACCAGGCCGCCAGCCGCTTTATCGAGGGGGCGGACTGGATCGTGCTCCAACTGACTGGGCAGGAGCGGCGCAACTCCTGCACGGCCGGCTACAAGGCCATCT
>Ga0172363_10000235_pt1 | contig 38878 bp, 43 predicted proteins | sample LakKivs2_kivu2a2_FD_114541 | JGI IMG/M metagenome (GOLD analysis project Ga0172363, IMG submission 114541) | Sediment microbial communities from Lake Kivu, Rwanda - Sediment s2_kivu2a2 | ecosystem: Environmental > Aquatic > Freshwater > Lake > Sediment | place: Rwanda: Western Province, Lake... | reverse complement strand
CAGGTCGCAGCTTAGGTGGAGGAAGAAGCCGCGGAAATTGGGTTCACCATGACCAACATCGCCGCAGAAATCACTGGCCAAATTATCAAAATGTTTATTTAGTTGGAGATGGATATTGGAATGATCGATATTTACCTTATTATTATGGATATCCTTATTATGATGAATATCCTTATGACGATACAGCTTCAGAAGAAGAAGAAAAGAAAAAGAATTAAGCAAAACACTGTCCAGGAGTTCTATAAAATGGTATAACATCCCGAATATTTTTCATTCCAGTTACATACAATAATAATCTTTCAAAACCTACTCCATATCCTCCATGTGGAGCAGTACCATATCTTCTCATATCCATATACCATTCCAAACCCTCCTTCGACACTCCCTTCTCCACACACGTCTCACTCAATTTCTCATAACTATCCTCCCTCATCGATCCTCCCATCAATTCTCCTACACCAGGAACCAACAAATCAGTCGCCTCCATCAACTTCGGATCACTCGGACAAACTTTCATGTAAAATGACTTCAATGATTTGGGAAAATGTGTCAGAAAAAAAGGCTTGTTTCCAAACTCCTCCACCAAATATTTCTCAATCTCACTCCCAAAATCATCCCCAAACTCCGGCCTCTTCCTCAATACCAACATCCCATTTGACATCCTCTTCGCCTCTGATTTTCCATCAATTACAATATTGCCACAATCAATCTCCTTCCATAAAAACTTCAAACAATCTTCATATCTCTTCTGCATAAAATCTTCACCCACTTTTGCAACATTTTCCAGTCGTTCAACTAAACCTTTTTCATAGAAATTGTCAAAGAATTCCAATATATCACGATGTTTCTTTAAAACAATTGAACACATATATTTCAAATACATCTCCATATTCTTCATCAAATCCTGAAATCCTATAAATGTCATCTCCGGCTCTATCATCCAAAACTCCGCCAAATGCCTACTTGTATTACTATTCTCCGCCCTAAAAGTCGGCCCAAATGTATATACCTTCTCAAAAGCGTGTGCAAAAGTCTCCACATGCAATTGTCCACTTACCGTCAAATGCGCCATACGCCCAAAAAAATGTTTCCCATTATTCTGTGCAATATCAAACGTTTCTCCAGCTCCCTCACAATCATTCGCAGTAATTAATGGAGTAGCCACATGAATAAATCCCAATTTATTATAAAAATTATGAGTTTCATATTGCAAAGTATTTCTGATAATTCCAATTGCCTGAAAAGTTCGGGTTCTTACACGTAAATGCGGAAAATTTCTCAAAACATCTAATGGCAACTTTGCCTTCGCCAAGGGATAATCTCCCTCATCCAAAACCCCATAAATCTTACAAAAATTCGCAATTAATTCAATTTCCTGACCTTTCGCAGGTGACTTAACAATGTTTCCAGTAAATCTAACGGCACTGCCTCTATTTGCTCTCAAAACCTCCTCAAAATGCTTCATATTGTCAAAATTCTTTGAATCACAAACAACCTGTAAATTCTTAAAAATACTTCCGTCACGAACAACAATAAACACTAAAGAATCAGAACTATTACGTTTATATTCTATCCATCCATCAACTGCGATTTCTTCTTCAATAATATTTCTGTCTTTTTTCTCCCATCCATCGAAAATATCTGAAATTGATAAATGCATTTTTTTTATAAAAAATATAAAAAAACTTTTAAATTGGTTCATCTTCTTCTTCTTCGATAATAACTTCATCTTTTTCTTCATTCAAAATATTTTTCTGGTCTTCCTTCTCAAAATATTTTTCCCAACAAACCTGCGCCAATAAAATCCCGTTTTTTCGTAACAATTTAAATTCAAATCCAAATGTGGTGAAATATTGTTCAAGACGCATAAATGGAGGAGTTAATTTGATTTTTTCGTATAATTCATTCTTTATAAAAAATAAATCCGCCTCACTCTGATTGTTAAAAAAGAATAAATTTGTAAAATACTTTCCCTTCAACGCACTATTCCTTACCTTCATCTTCCAATTATAGGTTACCTGTCCAAAAACACCATTCAACTGCTTTTCGATTTCATCCCTCTTCTCCAAAATCTCCTTCTCAATTTTCAAATCTAACTGTATCCGAGATGCATATGTCGTCTGCAAAATTTCATCTATAAAATGCCTATTTCTCTCTTCTACTTTATTCTTTAAATTATTATAATACATTTATTTTATTAACATTATATACTGTCATTTTTTACGCACTTCTCCGTTAAAAAATACTGTAAAAAATACTGCTTTATTACTTTTCTCATCTTTATCGTATCTAATACCTCTTTAATCGGTTTTCCATAATAATTCTCTAAAGTCTTTATCTGCTCCTCGATATTATCATCTATCGGCGATAACCAAACATCAATAGTTTCCCTATCTAAATCCATTTCTCTTAAAGCATCACCCATATAAAATCTCATCTCCACCTGATAATTCAACGAATCAGATGGTATCCTATCCTTATGCAACTTATTCTTTATCACCTCAATTTTTGCCAAAATTTGATCAGATAATGATGGTGAATAATGGACATCTTCATAAAAACCAACAAATGCTGAAACATATGCTTCAATTCTTCCGGAGAAGCAGACAGATTTGGAATTATGAATTTCATTTTCTAGGATATTCGCAAGATCTTCCGGATTTTTACTGTTAATAATTCTTTTATACAAATATGGGAAAAAATCAGCCAAAGTGTACTTCTGTCCATTCAACATTACCTCCCCAAAATCTGATTCCATCAAAATTTCTTTAGTATTTTCCATCTTAAAATATCCCACCAATCCCTCACAACTCTCCTCAAAACTTACCCCAGGGATCTCATCATTTCTCACAATCCGCTCCATCGACTCCATTATCTCATTCCTTATCTTTAAATTATGCGCATTCTGCGAATCATTATATACTGTCTGTATTTCCTCGTAATTCTGCGCATATATCTCCTTCAAATTTATCTCCTTCTCCATATTGTGCATCAAATGAAACTGTCTATCTATCCATCTCAATAAATCTAAAGAAATCTCAATTGAATCATTCTTCTCATAATTCAACTTCTCCAAACCTACACAATCCATCAAACTATCTGATAACTTTTCCAAATCATTCGAACTTGTATCCAAACTTTTCAAAGTATTAGGGTAAAAATCAATTTGTTTAATATTATTTTCGGCAACATCTAACTCGATAAGATTTTTGGGTAAATCTGGTATTTTTTCTAATCTATTGTCTTTTAATTTAAGAATTTCTAGATTAGGGGGGAAAATATCTCCGCCAATTGTCTTCAACTGATTTCCAGTTAAATCTAAAAACTTCAAATTCTCCCCTAACCTATCAAATCTAAAATAAACAATATGATTATAAGATAAATTTAATTTTTCCAAGTTGGGTAATTCTTGATCAAACCATTTAATAGTATTATGGGCACCATTTAATACCTTAATTGTTTCCGGTAATTTTGGAATAAATTTTATGGTATTATTTGAAATATTTAAGGCAATTAATTCATTTGGTATTTTATCTGAAATAAAATCTAATTTGTTAAATGACAAATTTAATACCTTTAATTCTTTTGGCAATGGATAATCATGAGATGTTCCCTTATAAAATGCATAAATTGTATTATAACTTAAATCAAAAAAATTAACCCAATCTGGAAGTATAAAAAGATTATCATTAAATTCTTCATCTATCCAACATAACTCCGAAATATTGCAATATTTGAAATTTACAATAATATTAGATTTTTGGATTCTATTTGGATTCGGTAAAAAATTATCATATAATTTAAATGTATATTCCTTCATTTTAATTAATTATTAAAATATTTTTAAATATATATATATACGAATGAAATTTCCTCTTATCAAAAATATAAAATACAATAACCCAATCAGTGCTTTTCTTGTAAATGCAATTGTTTTATCAGTGATTCTAGCAATGGGTTTTTCTTTTAATGAATATTTAGATGATCGTTTCCAAAAATATGAATTAAAACATAGAGTGACGTTTAAAATAATATTCCATTTTGTTTCCTCTTTTGTTTCTACCTTCGTTATACTCTCCGTTCTATATATCCTTTTCGGCATTGGATCTCACTATTTTCCCCTCTGTTCATATGTCGAAAATTGCAAACATAGTCTCAAAATGCTCATTCGTAATGTCACCAGCGAATAATAATTTTCTCTAATTTATTTATATGGATTTAATAAATCAAGCATTGCTTCTTCTCCAACCAACAATTGGTTCAGCTTTATCCAGCAGTTTCAGCAAATTCGACCAAAAATGGTATAATAGTCTTAAAAAACCGGTTTTAACACCACCAAACATTGTATTTCCAATTGCTTGGACTATTCTATATATTCTTCTTGGAGTTAATGCCCTCCTTATCTATAATTCCTATAAAAGTAAAAATCGTCCTTCACTTATGGATAATAATTTTAAAAACTATATGATTGTTTATGAAATTCAACTTATTCTAAATTTTATCTGGGGATGGGTTTTCTTCGGTTTAAGAAATCTAAAAATAGCATTGTTAATTGTTGGCATAATGATAATACTAACAATTTGTTTGTTGATTCAAAGCTGGAATGTTAATAGAACAGCATTTTGGGTTTTAGTACCATATTTTATTTGGATTTCGTTTGCTGCTTATTTGAATTTTTATATTGCTTTTTAACACGTTTTTCTTTATTTTCTTCTATTAGTTTAACAATATCTTCTCTAAAAATCGGAAATGAAGAACCAGAATTTACAGGATTATTCCAGAATTGTGTAAATCCATATTTCTTCAATACATCAAAAACCTTATTTGGTTCCTCTGATGACCAAAATTTATCCCTATTCTGCACCAAAACATATAACCCAAAATTATTTGATAAATTTATTCCCAATCCTGGAATTATTATCGGCGCACTCACAATCAACGTGTCAAAATTATCTGAAATATATATTAACCAATAATTCCCCTCAATCAATTGTGTTCCAAATTTGACAGTACGACAGGTTGGAACATTTGCATCTCTGGCGCGGCTAGCACCAATAATTGAAGTTTTTTGAAATTTTCCGTCATAAGCGGAATTCAAAACACCAACTTCATTATTTAATAAAGGAACATAAATTGCGTTAACCGAACTATAGACAATTCCTGATCCTAATAATCCGGTTGATCTGGATGTTAATACTTGTTCCCAACGGCGGCAGAATTGTTGAACATTAAATTTTTTGGTTAATTCTTCCACCTCTGCTTTTCCAACAAAATTTATGTATTGTTGAACTATTCTCTGATCCATATTCATATTATAATATTATAAAAAAATTTAGATACTAACAAATTTTTTTTATGTATAAAAGTTATATGTTTCTAAATTTTACACTAACTTTAATAATACTTTCAGTCACAATCTCCCTCATCATTCTCCAAAAATCAAAACTCTCATATAACCGTAAAATTCTATTCTTTGATACCAGCCTCTTCTTCGATCAACTCTTCCATTTATTCAACCAACACAACTGCCAAATATCAAAAAAAATATTCAACCAATACCTACATACTTCCAAACAACTACTTAAAGAAATAAATTATCCAAATGCTAAAATAATAATCATAAATCGTGTAGCTAGTTTGACTTATGATTCTGATGGAAATTATAATTTATGCCAAGAATATCATAAATTTTGTGATGATAGTAAGTATTTATGGGCTAAGATAAATATGCAATTTGGCAAAAGATTACCGGATAATTTAGTAAGAAATTATGACGAAAATGGTAATCTATTTTTATTCAAAACCTATAAATGCCATAACAATGAATTACTTATAATTGGGGTAGTTCTTAAATAGAACTGATTTTTTCACAATTTTTCTCACAAATTTTCTTTACTTCTTCATCATACTTCGGACGATCACTATTCCATAAACCCGCTGCAGTACCATTCAAAGGACTCGATGCATTCGGATCATTCAACAAACTCGAAAGACTCAACATTACCTTACTTAGTGTAAGAGTCGGAGCCCATTGAGACTGTAAAATATCCAAACAAATGTTTCCACTAGATCCAACATTTGGATGATAAACAGGATGATCGAATGAGACAGATGGGCTTTTGAGAGGATATTTGTCAGTAAGTGAAATATTTACTCTTAATTTATAGCCAAAGTAGGCAGTTCCAGCAGGCCCTTCAATTGTGCCTTTCCATTTTAACATATCACCCTCATCCATTTGAAGAGTAATACCTTCAAGGGGCTCTTTTTCAAGATCCTTAAGTTCTTTTCTGAGTCGTGCTTGATACATTTTGTAATTCACAAATAATATATCCCTTTTTTCTATCAATTTTTTTCAAAATAAAAAAAATTATTTATTATTCTTTTTATCAAATATTTTTACAATTCTTCCAATTGTCCCATCTAACAAACGAACCTTATGTCCCCTTGAATGAAATTGCTTCTTCGTTAAAACATCCTTAACTATCCCTACTTTTGTAATTTTTTTATCATATGGTTTAATTATTATTTCCACCTTATCTCCAACAACTGGCCTTCGTTCTTTATATTCTTTTTCCGATATTCTCGTATTATTTTTATAATAATAACCATTTAAACTTATCTTATATTCCATAATATATGTTATAAATATAATCCATCCAACTCAAAATATTTCCTCCATAAATCAAAATATTTCATTCCCATCTCCCTTACATCATAAATTACCTCACTCTTCGTATATAAATCATAACCATTAAATTCCTTCAATAATGCCAACATCTCCCTATCCCGCTTATTCAAAAACCTATCATAAACCTCATCCTTATGATGTAAATATAAACTGTGATACCTAATACAATACAAAATCTCTTCCGGTAAACTATTACCATTTATCCCATTTTTCAAAACTTGATACAAATACTCATCATGACCATACGAAATAAACATATTATCCAATCCACAATGTTTCTCATAATTACCCATCTCCGATAAAGGCCTCATCAAATTGTTAAATTCAGGTAAAACGATTTCATCAGGTATTCTAACACCAACAATAAATGTGTCTCCAACAATTCCCCATTGATGTTTCATTGATTGCCCATTTTTTTCATCATTTTGCAAATATAATAATTTACCGAAATCATGAATAAATAGTCCCAACACAAACCAATCTGGTTTCCCATCTTTTTGTGCTTGTTCTGCAGATTGAAATGCATGCTGAATATTGGGTAAATTGCAATCGGGATCACTTAAATCAATGAATGCATTTAATTTTTCAAGGATTTCTTTGAAGGATAAATAAAAGGATGGCACTGCGTATTTTTCTCGCATTTCTTTAACATAATTTGGAGATTGATAAATACGCGCCATTTTATAATTCTCCCTAACATTTTCATTCACATTATCATAATTTCGATATTCCATATATAATTTAGAATAATATTTTTTTAATCTATTTATTATTATGGTTATTGAAGGAAAATATTCCGAAAAAGGACAAGTTACAATTCTTCAAGATGACGGCACTTATGAAAATCAACCCAATATTGAAACATTAACAATTACCAAACTTAGAGATAAAACATATAAAGTTGAAGCAAGATTGCCTGGTTTCGATTGCGTTATTATAACATTTGAGGAAAATGGTGTACTTAAAGGTGTTAATACTTTCCCATCTTATCATGAATTTAAATTTACTAAAAAATGTTGTACTCACAAATATGTTGTCTATAATCAAGAAAAGAAATATTATGCCAGCAGCATTAATAGATTGACAAAAATAGAATAAAATATTATTTAGATATATATTTTTATCTAAATAAGTGATATATGACCACATTTTCCTCCTCCGTCAAAATAATCGAAAAATTACTCGATAAATGCGAATTCGTCAAATTAGTCCGCAAATTAATTTTACAAATTAAAAGCACCCCCAACTGGGGTGTCACATATCTAGAATTAGATAAGTACCTGAAAGCAGAATCCATCACAGTCGATCTCAGCATTTACAATTCTGGTGGAGAATTATTCTTTAATAACAAAATTCCATACACTGTCTGCGAACAAATTACTCAAAGTTTTAACACCGATCCAGACGTCAATTATGCAATTACCTGGGTATGGGGAAATAGACCCGTAAATTATAACTTCCTTCCTAACGATCTCCGACAATACGCAAAATCTGGTTTTGGATTTGCTGCCATAAAAGGATTACAATGCACCTCTTATTCTGATGCTAAAAATCATAGCGGAATTGCCGATGAAATTTTTACTATCAGAATTAAACAAATTCCATTACCACACAAAGATTACTGTGATTAAAGTAATCTCTCTAATTCTTTTTTAACTAATGGATCAATATAATCTGGGAATTCAACTTCGAAGATTATGTGTAGGTTACCTTTATCCACTGCATTTTTACTATTTGGCATTCCTTCATGTTGTACGGTTCGACGTGTATCTGGTGTGGTAACTCCTTTTAAATGCATTTTTAAAATTCTTTTATCCAAATGCTCTATTTCTATTAATCCACCGCATAAAGCTTGTTTGAGAGATATTTTAGCTTTATATTCAAGGTCATTTCCTACGCGAGAGAATGTAAGATGAGGTTTGGAGGAAATAACAAATTGGATATCATTTCTTTCAGAAGAAGGATGTTGCTGGTCACCACTTCTCTCAAAAGTAATTTTAGTTCCATCTTTCCATCCAGGTTTTACATCAAATTCAATTATTTTTTCCTCAATTTCAGATTCATTTGCATTTCTAAAAATATTAGAACGTATCTTAAATTTTTTATGAACACCCAAAAATAATTCCTCCAATGATACTTTTACTTCCATTTGTTGAATATTATTTGTTTTTTCTTTAGGAAAAGGTTGTTGAAAAAATTGCGATTGAGCATTCTTGGGAAATTGATGTGCATTTTCAAATGGATTATCAGCACCAAAAAATTGTCTAAAAATTTCGTTGGGATCCACACTTCCCCTAGTTGACCAAGAACGAGTAAAATTTCCTCTTGGATGGCCTCTTCGCATATTAAACATTTCATCCTCCATATGCATTCCCTCTCCACTTCCATGTCTATCATAAAACTGTCTCTTCTCCTTATCACCCAAAACCGCATATGCTTCTGCAATTTCCTTAAATTTTCTCTCTGCCTCCTCCTTATTATCCCCATTCTTATCTGGATGCCATTTTAAGGCCATCTTCTTATATGCCTTCTTTATCTCTTCTTCACTCGCATTCGGCTTAATTCCCAACACATCATAATATTTAGTCTCCGCAACCATTTATCTTATTATCAAGATATTTTTATATTGAATTATATAAATGAAAGTCGCAATTTTTCCTGGAAGCTTTAAACCTCCTCATAGTGGTCACCTTAAAGTCATCGAAACATCAATGAAAAAATATAAACCTGATAAATTTTATATCATTATTTCCAACAAACCACGTCTCCTTATTGTTCCTTATGAACTTAAACTTGCCCAATTCTCCGAAAAAGAACTTGAAAATATCGCTAAAAAATATAAATTAAAAGAACCCACTAAAAAAGCCATCGAAGAAGCAGCTAAAGAAGGAAAAATTCCAGCAATCAATGCCCAAGAAACCCTCACCTTTTGGAAAACATATTTAGAAACTTTACCAAAAGAAATGCAAGAAAAAATAAAAGTAACTATTTCAAATCAGCCTTCTCCAATAATGTTTGCATTTTTGATAGCAAAAAATTTAAAGAAGGATGATGAGTTATTATTATTGAAGGCAGAGAAGGATGAGGGAAATAGGAGGTTTAGTATGTTTGAAAATTTAGATGTGAAGAGGGAGGAGATTTTAATTCCGACGTTTAAGGATTTTAATAGTTGGCAGATGAGAAAAGCAATTGCTGATAAGAAGTGGAAAGAAGTTGAGGAATTTTTTCCTGAAAAATTGACAAAAGAGGAAAGAAAAAAACTTTTAGAATTATTGAAAAAAATAAAATATTGAAAAAATATAATGAGTTCTTATAAACCAGACAGAAAGATCTACGAAAATCACCCAAGACCAATCGGCGGATGTGGGTGTGGAGGTGGAAGAACATCCGCTCCTGTCCCTCTTACTCCCGAACAACGTGCCAGACTTGAAGATGTATCTTCATTCCCCTCTGTCTATCAAGCAGAAAGCCGTAATTTTTCAGATCCTAGAAAGACTAATGATAAAAAAGATTCAAAAAAATCAGAAGATAAAAAAGAAGTTAAATCTAACCCAGAAACTCCCAATAATGTAGCACCAATTAAGTTTTCAAACGGAAATGATTATAATAGAATGAATCAACCAAACTTTAAAACTAATACACCAATGACTGCAAGAACCGGATGTGGGTGTGGAGGTCGTTAAATTTATTTTGTCACCTTATAATAAAATGAATGAAACTATTGAAAAAATTATTAATCCAATTGAACGAAAAGAATATACTGTTGATGAATATATCTATGGAAAATGGGACAACATAAAATGGGCATTTCACATTTTCAGAAACAAAAATTTCAAAAAGAAAAATAATTTACTTGTTTTCAGTTTTTTTTTATTGAAACAGGTTGATGAAGTTTATGCCTACTCACGAGGTGAAAAAAACTTCAAAAATAAAGCTTACCAAAAAAAAATCGACTCATATTTCATTGGAATTAATACGCTTATTAATAAATTAAAACAAAGCAATTTGGACATTAATTTAAGAATGTATTGTGATATCACTACTGCAAAAATTTTAGAAAAATATTTAGATTTGGATTTTGTTGAATTATATATATATTTTTTTCCACAGTTTTTTGATTTTAATAAAATGTGTCACTACGGATTCTTCGGTACTCTCGTACGCTATATTCCATTCTTTAAACTAAAATACCATAACGATAACGAATGGAAAACCACAACAGTCGTTGACATCGACACCAATTTTATCAATGAATTTAAATTACTTGAATATTTCTTCGACTTGATGAATAAAGAAACCAATTTACCAAATATTTTCTACCGAAATCGTCTCTGTTATTATTTACTTTCTCGATTAAATTTTCTTGATATTGATCCTCCCTATTTCAGCATCATTAGCAACTTTGTCCTTCAACGTAATCCCATCGACATCAAAATATTTACCGATTTTCTCCAAAATTGTGTCCTCCAACCATGTGAAGATTATGAAAAGGTTGTCAAAAAATATTTACCAATTAACCTGTCAAAACAACCTATGGGAGGAAGATTGGAATTCGGTGTTGATGAATTCTTTATGAACGAATTTTTCCTCAAAGGATACTACTATAAAAATAATCTTGATATTATGCTCAACACCGTCGGGGATTGCGGTGGAGGTATTACTGACTGGATATTTTATTTAATAATGAACCACGTTAAACTGGATAAACCTGAATTAGTCGAACAATTCCTTAAAGTCTTCATCAGCCTATTTTTCCCGCCAAATTATCAAATCCCTGAATATTCATCTGTTTATGATCTTATCAATATTATTGATAAATATATGTACAAAAAAGATAAAGGAAAGAAATATCAGTTTTATAGAGTAATTCAGGAGAAGGAGAAATATGACAAATTGATAGAAATTATTAGGAAGATTGGACCAGAAAATTTAAATATGAATCCAAAAATATATTACTGCATCGAAAAAACTGCAACTGCAGAGCCTGAAGCAATTGTTATTAAAATTGTTAAACCAAATCCCAAATATCCAGCATTCAAAGAAGAACACATCAAAACAATTCAATTCAATACCTTCTAACCGAATAATATTTTTACAACTTTCTATCATCCCCAAAAATTGATAGTAAAACCTAATTAATCTAATAACATAGTATAAGTAACCTTGACATAATATAATAATATTATTTATGGAGTACAATAATGTACCCACCTTATCAGAACTCGTTGATTATATGGTAAATATTTCCCAAAATCAACGTCAAAATGGACAAAAGATCAATATTGATCATTTGTCATCAATATTTTACGATGAATTAAACCGTGTTTTGAAATTAGATCGTTTTGATCCAATAAGAATACAAACCTTTTATTTATATTATCATCAAGATTGGTACCAAAAGTTTTATGATATGGATAATACCAAATTTCTTTCTTTTCCTTTTTCAAGTGAAATACAATTATTATTTTATAGAATCAGAAAAGAAACAAATGACAATAAATATCATGCATACTTTTGGCCATATTATAATATAAAAATAATTTGTTTTATTATCCAAATGAAGCTTTTAACCGATTTCTTCCAAATTAAATCTGATAATAAAATTCCAGAAAATCCCAAATCAAAAAATGGAAGTCCAACTGATCAGCAGCTTAAAGTCATAAATGCCCCATTAGAATGCAATTTATCCATCATTGCCTGCGCAGGAAGTGGTAAAACAACGACTCTTATTAATCGTATTTCTTTTTTAATTCAGAATGGAGTGCATCCATCCTCTATAATTCTCACAACTTTCACTCGTGATGCCGCCAAAGATATGACGAAAAAATTAGAGAAAAAATTAGGGAAAGAAAATGGCGTATATGTTGGAACAATGGATAGTTTAAGTTTATATTTTCTTAAAAAATTCGATGCACTTAGTGAAGAAATGAAAAATGTTGGAGAATATGCCACCAACTTCTTAGAATTTATACAAACACACGATAATCGCAACATCTTCTTCTCCAACAAAAAATATCTCTTTGTCGACGAATTCCAAGACATCAACCAATTACAATACAACATCATTAATGAATTTTACAAAAATAAAGTATTTATCATTGGCGTCGGAGACGATGCACAAAATATTTATACGTTTCGTGGCTCAGATGTAAAATATATTATAGATTTCCGTAAATATTTTGATTCTGAACAACATTACTTAACCTATAATTTTAGAAGTACTGAAGAGATCGTGAAAGTTGCTAATGAAGTAATAGAGAGGGCGCATTATTGCATTCCGAAGAAGATGGTAAGTCAGGATGGTTATAGGGGGGATAAGCCGATGGTAAGATTTTTTGCAAATGCAGAAGATCAATCCGACTTTATTCTCGGAAAAATTCAAGAATTCCGCCGAAACTTCCCACTTGATGAAATATGCATTTTAGCTCCAATAAATCAAATGCTCTATAAATTAGAAGAAAAAGCATTACAAAATAATATTTCCATCAATGTTATCGATAATAAAAGAGAAGGAATAAATGCAGGAGTTAAAAAAGGATTTGTGACATTATCAACAATACATAAGAGTAAAGGTTTGGAGTGGGATATTGTATTTGTAATTGGAATGAATGATGAATTATTTCCCGCGGAAAAGGAAATGGATAAAATTGAAGAATCGCGTAGACTTTTTTATGTTGCAACTACTCGAGCTAGAAAATATCTTTTTTATACTTTCACACCAGTAAATAAAAGTCGTAAAGTAACGAGATTTATTGGAGAATTGCCTTTATCAATTATAAATTTCGTGGGATTCCAAAGAGAATATTTGGAGATAAGTAAGGAGGTGCATATATCAAAGAAGGATGGAGTTGTAGAAAAAATAGAAAATCTGCAAATTGAAGACATCAACTTCCTCAGAAAACAAAATATTATTCCAAACATTACTGATCTTAATATTATTGATGTGCATTCGGCGATAGAATTGCCAAAATTTATTTATGAACAGAATTTGTTGGCGGATTTTGGAATATTTTTGGATTGTTTGGTAACGAGGGAGTTAGCAATAAAATTTGGGAAGAGGATAAGTAATTTTTCATGTCAGTGTTGTTTGGCGAATATTCATGTGGAGTATTTTTCATATAAATTATATTCCGAAAATCGTGGAAAAATAGAGGAGATACTGCAGAAGGGGAAGGACAAAGAAAGATTAGATGTGAGATTGCAGCAGGTGATCGAGAGGATAATAAAAAGTGCGAAAAAGAATGGAGTAAGTGTGATGGATGTAGGAGTGCATCCGAATACTTTTTTGACGAAGGAGTGGAGAGAAAAATTGGAGAAAAGTTATGGAGTTTTTCGAGATAGAAAGAATGCATCGAAGGATATAATCATGGATATTTGGAATGTTTCTTTATGCAGTCAGATTGTGAATAATAATAGAAGAAAAATGTTGTACATAAATATTCCGATGCAAAAGGTAAAAGATTTCGGGGAGGGTGTGTTGGAGATGTTTAGGTATTTTGGAGGGGTATTAGGAGAGGAAGGGGAAGTTTTAATACATAAACATTATGGAGTAAAGGGATTGAGTGGAGAAATCGATTTTTGGAAAGATGGAGCATTATTTGATATAAAGATGAGTGGTGAGAAGAAGGCGGATTTAAATTGGGTGATGCAGCTTATGTGTTATAAAGGATTGATGGATGAAAATTGCGAACAGTTTTATATTTATAATGCATTAAATGGAAAAATAGTTGAGATACCTTGTGTGGATGAGGAGAAATGTAGAAAATTAGTTGAATATTTATGTGTCAAATAGTTATTGGTTTATTTTGATAAAGACTTTAATTTTTGGATCGAGTTGATGGAATATTTTTTCGAGTTTATGGGAATAGGTAATAAAAAAATGCATATTTTTATTGATTTGACATTTATTTCCCCATTGGGCGTATAATTCACATTTATTGTAATTGTTGGAGAGGTTGATGGATATGCGGCAGGAATTTTTGGAGTTGACGATATCGTAATAATTTTCAGAGGCGAACATATAGAAATCTCCGAGGTTTTGTGCGAATTCTTTTCCATCAAATTTTTTTATTTTATTGATGTTAAATTTTTCATGAAAAAAGATAAATTTTATGCATTTTTCGTTTTCAGTTTGAATTATTTTTTTGTGGGGAATTTTATTTTTTATAATAAAATCGTTAAGTTTTGTAATAAAAGGAAGATAACAACAAGATGCGCATAATTGTATTTGAAACATCTTTCTAAAACCAATTACAATCAAATAGTAATTCATGATGAATTCAAAGAGAAATTTATTTTTTTTATATTTATCGTAGTATAGATACATATAAATATGGAGATTTTATTTTGTTGATATAAGATAGATGAATGAAAATAAATTAATAAATAAGAAGTTTGCATCGACGGAGAGGGAGAAGGTTTGGCATGCAGAATTTGGGACACCATATTTTTTGCGTAGGGATATGTTAAATAGTCTCCCAAAAACATTTTGGCAAAATCCCAACCGTTTAGTCCTCGAACCCTGTGCTGGTAAAGGAGGGTTCCTTTATGATCTTTTTTTAAAATTTATGCATTCTCTTCGGCATAAAATACCAGATAAAACTAAAAGACATAAACATATTGTTGAAAAAATATTATATTTTGCTGATATAAATAAGAGGAATGTGAAGAAATGTTGTAGGTTATTGGACCCGGATGGTAAATATAAATTGAATTATTATGTGGGAGATACTTTGGGAGATAAGTTTAAGATGGATATAAAATTTGATTTGGTGGTAGGAAATCCTCCTTATAATAGGCCGGGTAGAACTGAGACGGGAAATACGTTGTATCAATTATTTATAGAGAGGGCTTTGATGGAGTGGGTTAATAATGGTGGATATTTATTATTTGTGACGCCTCCGGCATGGAGGAAGCCGGTTACGGGTAAAAGTAAGAATAAGGGGATGTGGGAATTAATGACGCAAGAAAATCATATGATTTATTTGGAAATTCATGATGCCAATGATGGTAAAAAAACATTTGATGCGCATACTCGTTATGATTGGTATTTAATTCAGAAAAAATCCCCAAAAGGAAATGGAAAATTTAAGAGAACCGAGGTAGTGGATATTAATGGAGAAAAACATTCATTAAATTTAAGTAGGTTTCCCTGGTTACCAAATTCTGATTATAAATTTATTCAGAAATTATTTGTTAAAAAAGGGGGAAAAGCAGTTGATATAATTGGAGATGGTAGATATCATACTACTTTGAAAACAATGTCGAAGAAAAAAACAGGAAAATATAAATATGTGTGTGTACATGGGACACCGAAGACTGGTATAAAGTTTTGGTATAGTTCAATAAAGGATGATGAACATTTTGGTGTTCCGAAAGTAATTATTGGGAATAGTGGGATGGCAGAGAGTTTTATAAATAAGAAGGGAAAATATTGTTTGACTGAGCATGCAATGGGAATAGTAGATACACAGAAGAATATGGAGAGGGTATTGAGGGCTTTACGTACTGAAAAAATGAGGGAATTATTGAAGGCATGTTTATGGTCATCATTTCAGATTGATTGGAGGATATTTTTATATTTTAAGAAGGATTTTTATAAATATTTCAAGGAGTAAAAAAAATCGATTTACAGAAATTGTAATATAAATAATAAAATGGAGAAAATCGGTAATAATTATCAACAAAAAATAAAGATTATTGAGCAAAAGATAGATTTGCTAAATAAAAATTTGATGAAATTGGAGAGGGAAAAGGCGGAAATAAAGTTGTTAGAATTTAAAGATGAATTTGCTGAAAATTTTGATGAATTTTCGAGGGAGGAAATGGAACTAATTTATCAGTTATTATTTGGACATTATATTTTGGAAAATTTTGAAAAGACTTGTGTTATTGAAAAGAATATTTATATAAATCGTGTTTCGGAGTTTTTGGGATTATATATGGAAGAGGTGGAAGAAAAGTTTAAGGATTTATTTGATAAATTTGAGGAATATGAGAAATGTATGTCAGATGAAGAAATAATGGAAAAATTACATTTTTATATTGAAAATGCAATTCATCTGCAAGATGATGATATTGAAAAATTGAGCAACATTTTTATAAATTAGTTCCATCTTCTTTAACATATTTTAAAGTAACATCAGATACATTATTCAATCTATTTGTTAAAAAACCAACTAAAACACGATTAGTTCCTTTTAAAGGAATTCTTCCTTGCCAAAAAGTTCCATCTTTGATGAATGCCTGGGTATGTTTGAGAAACTCTAACATGCCTGGAATGCTGATATTAATCCCTAATTCATTAAGTTGGTGAAGTAAATTTTTTACTTCTTGTTCCCGCTCTTCACGAGTCTTATGAGTTGTATCAGGCTTTTCTTCTTTCTTCTTTCCCATTTCAATTATTATATTAAGATTTTTTTAAGTAACTTTTTTTACCAATCATTATCGAAAATTTCTCGGAGCATTGAGATAATGGTGCTATAAAGATTTTTGTGTTCATTGTCATTAATTTTTCCAAAATCTTCCACACATTGTACACATTTTTTGTACCAAATTTTTCCCATAAGTTTGATAATTTCTTTTTTGTAGTCGCAGAAGAGGATGATAAGATCTTTATTTTTTTCTTTATAGTTTCTGCTATCATTTAAGATACTTTTTACTTCGTCCCATAGAAAATCTAATTTAAGTTTAGAAATAGTTTTACTGTCAATTATGTTAGTTGGAGGGAGAAGTAATTTAGTATTTGTTCTATCACATATGGTATAATCGATTGTGGTATTTTTGATATTATTTATGAAGGTTTGGGTTGATGTTGTGTTGGAAGGTTTGTTTTTGAGTTTTTCGCATAATTGTAGTGTTTCTTCGTATTTTTGGAGAGTATCTTTGAGCATAAGACTAACTTCATCAAATTTATTTTGAAAGTAAATGACATCATCTTCTAGTTTTTTTATTTTATCTAATTGTTCTTTGTTGATACGTTCGAAAAGGTTGTATGTTTTTTGGTTGGACCAATCTGAACTTTCTAGGAATGTTAAAAATATTTCTTTGTTAATTTCCATTAAAATAGGTGAGACGAATAAGTGAATTATCTTGAAAAAAAATGAAAGATTTATGAGATATTTTGTGGAGAAATAAGATTGAAATATGAGTGGAGAGAAGGAATTTATTTTGGCTGGTTCACTATCAAAAAAATTGGGAAAGCAAGAATTGGAAAATTCAGAGGAGTATTCAAATGATTTTTGTACAGATATTGTTAGAAAATTGAATGAACAGAAGGAGATGAAAAGTCAAGCAGGAAGGAAGATAAAGGATTCTAAATTTATGAAGATTGTTGATGACTTTTTTGAAGGAAATGAAGAAATACAAAAATCAAAATTTATGAATTACTTGCTTGAAAATACAAGAAGAAATGAAAAAATGCTTACACTTGAAGAACATGTTTCTATTCTCGAACAGTTGACAATTGAGTTAAAGAATAATGAGGATAATATGAATAATGTGTTGAAGGAGCATAGTGAAAATGAGAGAAGAATGAATCGGATGATTATAGATTTGGAGAATGAGAATTTTATATTGAGAGAGAAGTTAGTTAAATTGAGTGAAAAATTGAGAACAATTAGAGATCAAAATTCTAAACTTAACATCACTGTCCAAAATCGAAATAAGAATATCAAAAAGTGGAAAAATCTTTTCCTTTTTTCCACATTTTTCTTTGCCAGTACATCCATTGCTATTTACCTTAACAAAATCTAAATTTTTTTATTCCCATCCAATAAAATCAAATCTTTTTTATCCAATTTGTCTAATTCAGTTTGTGTTATAATATATTTATAAAATCCATCAAGTAGTTTTTCAATATTTATTGGAATTTTATGATCGATGCCTATTTTTTGAAGAATGAGGTTGTAACCTTGATTGTCAAGTTCAATTTTTTTTTGGGAAGTTTTATTATTTCCTATTGGGAAATCTTCGGTTGAAAGATATGGAATTTTGTTATTTATATTTATATTTTTATAATGGAAGTCAGAAAATCCGAAGTCATATTGTATTATGGTTGGAAGTAGCCCATTTATGGGAAATTTCCATATTTTATTTTCATATTTAAACACCGCTGCATTTTTATTCGGAAATTTATAATTATAAGTGAAAATATTATGATTTCTACCATTCAAAATATCACCATGGATAAATTTAAATATTTTAAAAGATATAAAAATTGACCACTGCAGTTGAAATACAATCAAATCACTATATTCTAAATTTAATTTTTCCATTGCATATTCCGGTTGAACCATAATATAATATTTTTGTTCATCAATATTAATTGGAGAATTAACTGAAAGATTATTTGTTTGAAATGCCGCGATTGTTTTAGGAAAGTTGAGTGAGATGAAATTTTGTGTTAGGAGAGAGAGGTGTGTGGTGATAGTATATTCATTATATGCAATTTCTTTTCCATATTTTAAAATTTCATTCTTATATATCCTTCTTACCATCCCCTCCCACCGTTCATTCCAAATTGGAAGAATTTTCATATACATCGGACAATTCGTTTCTTTATCAATAATTTTGTATAAAAATTCTTGTATTTTTTCAGGATTATAAAAATTAATTGCATTTTTGGTTGGTGAAGATAGTAATTTTTGGTTGATGCAGTTATTGGAGTTGAGTTCGATGGAGATGGGGAAATGATCGGATCCTTTTATATGGGTAACATCATAATTGTAGATGGGGATGGAGAAGTTTTTGTTGATGAAGAAGAAGTCGACGCGTTGTTTGGACCAGACGGTAGGTGAGATTTTATTTTGGAATAGTGATGCAATGTCGATGAAACCATTTTTGATGAAATATTTTATTTCTTTGAATGGGTTGTTGGTATAGTTTTGGTAAAATTCTTTGAGTGCTAATATTTGAGATGGGTTATAATCTTCTTCTTTGATTGAGTTGAAGTCCCCGGCGATGATAATGTTTGGTGAGGAATCTAGTTTAATAATTTTGGTAATTTGATCGATTTGTTCGAGACGGCATTTACCAGTTCTATCCCAAACATCAAGATGGACATTATAGATTGAAATAACATTATAAAGGTATTCGATGACTAAATTAACGATGCATTTTTTTCTATTATGAAAACCACTAATTGGGATATCATTTTTATTTTTGATTTTTATATTAGAATTATTAATTAAGATAATATTACCATATTGATAGTTTATTTCGTTTGTATTAATTAAAGAATATGTTTGGCAGACATATGGGACGAGTAGATTATCTTTGAAAGTTGATAAAATTTCTTTGTTGAAAAGTGCTTCTTGAAGAAGGATAATATCTGATTGAGATTTTTTGCAGAATAAAATTAATTTTTTTATAGATGAAATAACTGTATTTTTATTGATGGCGGTTTGAGATAAATTACCAGGCATAAAATAGTGGACGTTGTAGGAAGTAATTTTAAGGTTGTTATTATTTTTTGTTTTAATTATGTTGTTGGTGTTGTTATTAAAATTGTTAAGTAATTTTTTTTTGGATTTATTGAGATTATTTTTGTTATAAAATTTGAGCATTTATATAATAGGATAAAAAACTTTTTGTAAAAATTGAAAAAAAATGGCTTAAAGGGCATCGACTATTATATAATTGTAAGAATGGGCATTCCACAGTATTTTGGTTGGTTATCGCGTAAATATGATTCGGATATAATATCTGGGTTGATTGAGAATATTCAGCATTTTTATTTTGATTTTAATTGTTTAATTTATCATTGTTATGCGCATTTGGAGTATAAGAAGTTGTTACCGAAATCAATTCCAGAAAGACAGAGTGAGTTGATAGAGGAAGTAATAAAGTATACTAAGAAGGTGATAGATGTAGTGAAGCCACAGAAGTCTGTTTCGATTTGTGTGGACGGTGTGGTACCGATGGCGAAGATGCATCAGCAGAGGTTGAGGCGTTACAAGGGGCCGATTTTGAAGGAATGGGAGAATGATATAAAGAAGAAGTATGGAGTTTATCAGGAGGAGTTGTTGGACACAAATCAGATAACACCGGGAACACCTTTTATGAATCAATTAGGAGAAGCTTTAAAGTCTGCGATTGAGAGGGGATATTTTGGATCATTGGCGGTGACGTTAAGTGATGCGAGTTATCCTGGGGAGGGTGAGCATAAGGTGATGAATATGATAAGAGCGAATAGAATTCCGAAGACTGAGAGAATTTGTATTTATGGATTAGATGCGGATTTAATTATGTTATCTTTGACATTGACTGAGAATGAGATATGGTTGATTCGCGAGAATATGCATATTGGAAAGAAGGAGTCAAGTGCGGAATTTTTGTTTGTGAGTGTTATGAATTTATCGAATTTAATTTATCGAGAGATGAGTAATATAATGATGGAGAAATTAAAAATTAGTGGATTGATAAAATCTCGATTGATAAACGATTATGTTTTTATGGGATTTTTGTTAGGAAATGATTTTTTACATTCGATACCGTCATTGAGTATTCAGCAAAATGGAATAGATTTCGTGATGAATATGTATGCATCTTGTTATGGAAAATGTAAGAATTATTTATTATCGGTGGTTAATAATCGTACGAGAGTGAATAATGGTTTTTTGAAGATGATGTATGAGAATTTATCGCGAAGTGAGGAATCAAATTTAACATTTTTGAATAAGAGGAAGAAGGCACCGCATCCGCCAAATTTTGATGATCATTATTCTGAGGAGAAATGGAAATGGGACAGAGTTCCTTATAATCCATTATTTGAAAAATGTTTTTCGGTTATTGATTATCAGAATAGTGGATGGAAGAAGAAATATTATCAATTATTTTTTGATATTAATATTGATGATGAAAATGATATGGTATGTTTGGAGGATATATGTCGAAATTATTTTGAGGGAATGATGTTTGTGGTCAGATATTATTTTGATGGAGAGATTAATTGGAATTGGTATAATCCATATCCGGTATGTCCTTTTGCGAGTGATTTGAATGAATATTTGAAAAACTACTCAGATTTGAATTTGATACAATTAGATAAAGGAGTACCATTTACACCATTTGAGCAGTTGATGATGGTTTTACCGAGGAGATCGGGGGATCATTTACCTCGATGTTTGAGGGATGAGATGAATGGAGAGGAATTGGTATTATTTTATCCGGAGGAGTTTGAGTGGATTGCTTGGGAGAAGGTAATGTTATATTCTGTAGAGCCGAAGTTGCCTTTATTGGACATTCAGTTAATTAGGTCAGTTGTTATGAGAAATAATGATAAATTTACTGAGGAGGAGAAGAGAAGGAATCTTGTGAGGTAGATTTATGGAAAAATTGATTCTTGTTTGAGTAATTGTGATTATAAATATAAGTATGAACTTGGTTTTGGTTTTTTTATTCTTTTTAGTTGATTTATGTATTCTTTTATGTTTACCAATAATGTTTTTGATATGTTTATTGGTGAGTCTTTTTACAGTTTGTAGTGGAAATGGTTTTTGTGTGAATGGACGAAAGATGATGAAGCATTTGATGAATGTTGAGACATTTTCGGAGAAATTTGCGCATTTTCCGGCAGTATTTTTGGTAGTTATAGGAGTAATCTATTTGATGGAATATATATTTGGTTGGGGTGATATTTTATTTAGTGGAAGGATAAGTTCAAAATTTTTTTTATTGATGATTTTGTGTATTACATTATTTTTTTGTTCTTTGGTATATACTTTTATATATTATTATTATGAGAATTTAGAAAAGGATGGGATGAGGGAATCGTTGATAGAGTCAGTGACAAAACCGCAGGAGATAATTTTAGACATAAGTAGTGATTCATATGATTCAGAAATAGATGAACTATTGAAAGATGATTGTTGTAATTATTATTGTTGTAGTTTGAAAGGAGGTAATCAAAGTTTTTGTCCATTATTTTATATTTTGCGAAAATGTTTAACAGGATGTGGTTATTTCTGCAGTTGTTTGGATAAAATAATAACATCAGAATGTTGTTGTTTTTGTTGTTTATGTTTAGGAAATTTATATTATAATTTTGGAAATTTGGGATAAAAAGATTAGATAAGTTATGGATTTAGTATTCATAAAGACGTTAAAAAGTATGGTTGATATTGATATAAGGGATGAATCATTGAGGGAAGAATTAATGGAGAGTTTGGAGATGGATAGGGTAAATGGAGGTTTTGATTTGGGAAAATATTTGAAGTATTATGATTATTTTGGGAAATTAGGAAAGACGCAGTTGGATATATGGAGATTGGATGAAAATTTAAAGAAATTTTATGGTGGAATTGGAGTTTTATTGGCAGTAAGTCGTCTGAGAGGTAAATGAGGGAAGGAATAAAATTAAATTCTAATATTAATTAATGGTAAAGAATGTTCATATATATTTTTTTCTTTTTATTTTTGTTTTAACATTTGTTTTTGTTTTGGTGACTCATAGGAAATATTTAAGTGAATCAAAGGAAGATTTTACGACACCAACTGCGGTGAATGTTCCAGCAATGGGAAATTTAGATGGCAAGCCATTTTTTGTTGGGAACAAGAAAGAAAAAAAGAGGGATACACCGATTGTTAGTCCTTTTGGAACTACTGAATTTAGGAAACCCCAATTATTGTATGATGGGGTATGGGGGCAAAAATGTGCATTGGATGGGAAGGGTAATGAGGCTTGTGATTGGAGGGTGGAGTATAGTAATTATCCGTTAGATAAGGAGGGATTTTCCTATGGTGCGAATAATTTTTGGCATTTGCCCGAAAAGAAATTAAGAATGGGTGAAGAAATTATTTCACCACCAGATTGCTCCAAAAATGATCCAATCAATAATACTGGAATAACCTATTTACAAGCATTCGAACAAAACCCACCAATCTATTTGTGTAAGCCAACAATGGAAGACATTTTAGGATTTGATCCGAATGTTCAGGATAATAATTTATATAAATATCCTCCAGTTGTAATAGGGACTTTATAATTCTATAAAATAATTCAAATAAATTATTTTATCAGTAAAAAATAATGGACTACACTTATTTTATTATTATCCTAATTGCAATCATTTTATTTTTCTTAGACAAATATCATAAAATTCCCAACATAACTGAGAAATTTAATGACTTCCTTTCCGCATTTCCTCCCAAAAAACTTGGTGTTGACTTCAATGCACCCAGCCCAGATCAGTTCGGAGCTTTAGGAATGACTAATATAAAAATTCCAGGTGTACCTCGCTGGAAATCTACAATGTCACCCACCACATTTGGTGCGATCCCTTACCAGCCACGCTGCAACGTCACTGTTCTCGGTGAAAATTGTTCTAACTTTCCTCAACCAGATGGTTCCACGAATAATTTACAGCCAATTTGTCAACAATCTTATAATACCTATCCTCAATATTCATTTTATCCGAATGGAAACTATGATTTTAAAGCCCCAATATATGTAATGGGACGTTCTCTCTCCAGAGTAAGACAATGCCGAGATATTTACAATCCAAAAAACTAATAATATTCATCCGTGAAATTTATAGTATAAGCATCTTGATAGGCATGTCTATTTTGATAATAAGCACAAGACATTCCAATATTCTTTATATAATGCGGATTTCCATAATTACGATAATTTATATAATTCGAATGATAAGTCTTATTTACCAACCGATTCTTTATAATCGGCGGAATAATCTTATTTTCAATCTTATTCTTATTACGCATTATTGATAAACCTTTTATAGTTTCATTTGATGAATCAACTGATAAATAATCATCTTGTTTTTTAACCTCAACTTCTATTTGCGGTAAAAATTCAATACATTCTTCTAAAATAGATTTTTTAATCTCCTCCGGTATATACTGAAAATCAATCAATTTCCTATTTTCCTCAAACAATAATCTCTTTCCCTCGTTATTATCCAACCACTGATTCAGCTTTCTACTATCCTTTATCATTTCATTCACATCTCTGTCCGGTATTCCCCCAACCAAAGAAGGAATATTATCACTTTCATCACCCTTCAATATCTTCTTTAACAAAATTTCCTCTGCCGTAGTTTCCACTTTCGTATTCAATAACTTATTCTGCAAAGACCATATTAAAGTCTTCTCATTCACCAACTGCAAATAATCATTATCATTACTTATAATTACCACCAATCTTGTCTTATCCTCCTCACGAATCTTATTTGCCAAAACTGCAATAATATCATCTGCCTCCGCATTTTCTACTTTCACTATGCGAAATCCATACTGCTTCTCCAACTGCGGATAAAGACTATTATAAATGTGTTTAAAAATATTTCCAATATTATACTTCTTATTCTTATAATTACAAGTATTCTTCCGAGTTGCCTTATATTCCTTCGATATATTCATCCTCCAAATAGTTTCCCTCGGACAATCCCTTATTATAATAACATTCTCTATTGGAACATTATACATATTCTTAAATTTTAATAAATTTTTCATATAAGTTTCATCAAAATGTTTCATAAAAACTTCATTTTCTAACCACTCATAATCCTCACCTATTTCTTGATCCGGGTACATATTATTGTACCAAATTAAAGTCGAAAAAAACCTATGAAAAGATACATAACTACTATCTACTAACAAGTAAGGTTTTTTATTATTCGAATTCTTCTTATCTAAATTCATAACTCTATTCACTTGATTATATTAAGAAGATTATTTTAAACTGAATTTTTTTACGCAGTATGAAAAAAAATATTTTAATCTTTCCTTTTGGATAATTTTTCGATTTCTTTTTCAAGTTTTTCTTTATTTTTATCATAAATATGTTTAATTTCAACTTTTAATATGTTTTCAGCTTTTTTATTATTTTTGTATTCATTTTTAAGTAATTCTTTTTTTACAAATCTTGCTTTTTCTTTTGAAATATCAACAAAATCATCATAACCACCAATAAAAATTCCATCAATAAAAACTAAGGGAACTGTTGGATAATCGCCAATAAATATTTCAAGTTTTGAACGGAAGTCGTTGTAATCTTTTGCATAATTATTTTTTATTAATTCTTCAATATCGTAATATTTAGCCTTATTGATAGTAAGTTTGCTTGGGTCTTTAAATTGTTTTTTGTAGATATTTATTTTTTCACGTGATTTGTTTATATTGTCAACAATTTCTTTCATTTTTTGGCAGTATGGACATGTACTTCTTCCATAGACAGTGACTGAATTTGTTGATAATGGAAATGGAAATCTTCTCATATTTATATATAATAAAAAAATGTCTGAAAAACAGGTAATGAAATTAGTAAATGAAATCCAAGAGAAAAAAATTGAACCACCATTTCTTCCATATAATTTAGTTCATATTTATGAAACTTTATCCGATTATTACGGTATTAGTAAAGGAGCAAGAGGTTTGGAAAAACCCGTTACCTCCGATAAAGGATTTGTAAGAGTTTATGAAAATGCATCTTCTCCAGAAAAATTAGAAAAAATACCAGTTAAAATATCCAATCCAACTGGTGCAAATTGGTTGCAAACAAGAAATAATCGTGTTAGAGCTAAATTAGGACAAATGTTAAAAATGAATATTCCATTTTTTCATGAGGAAGGACCACTAAAGGGATTTCCGACTGTTATGCACACAATTCTTATCATGTGGGCATTTTCTCCTTACCCCCACATAATCAAAAAAATTAATTTAAAAAATTTACCTAAAAAATAGCTTAATGTGTTCTGATTTGTGTTTTGGTAATTTTTAGTTCTTGGATAAGAATGTCTGCAATCTCATCCTTATGATTACCATTAAATCTTAAATTACCATTTTCATCAATCGAACCATTGCAATTCAATTTTCTTTTTATCTTCTGTAATAATTCCTTCTTCTTTTCATCTTTTTCATTTATATTAGAAATAATTGTCCAAGTTTTTTTTGCATTTCTCTGTTGCACTGATACTGAAATGTAATTAAAATGCTCCTGTAAATTATTTTTTTCACTCGAAAACTCTTCATCAAAAACAACGGGATCATCTAAATCGTCATTCATAATGTTTATTAGTAAAAAATATTCCATTTTTTACACAATTATAATTACTAATTTTATTTCGTCAATTACTTGCATAAATGCAAACTTTCACACGTGTTCACAAAATTGTGATGATCCACCAATTTACCAACAATCAATGAATAATAAACTGGTATCACATAATTACACTGTTGCATATACCTTTTTTTAATTCCATTGCAAAACATAGCTCCATATTCTATAATATCATTTAAAGTATTGTTGTAATGAAGGAAAGATTCAATATTATGCACTGCATATTTGCAGAAATCACATTCACTGATTTCATTTTCAATATGATTGCAGTAATGTAATTGTGAACAAACTACTTGTGCGGATTCTTTATCCATAATGAATTCGATGATATTTTGGTAATTTTCATAAACGAAATTATTACATATTTCATGCTTGGAAGATGGTAAAGAATCACAAAGATGATCTAAAAAATCAAATGCTTGCCTTTGTGTCGTTTTTTTAGTAATAAATGCCTCACCTTGATTAATCAAATACTCACAAATTGGACAATAAACTGAATTATTCACATCAGTTTTAACATCCTCCAAGAAAAGTTCAACCTTATTTTTGGATATTTTCTCACTTTTTGAAAGATGATTGACACTTTGTTCTCCAAATGGTATCGCATAAATTGCGAGAATTCCAGATAAAAACAATATAAAGAATATTGAAGTCTTCATTTTATTAATGTTAAAAACTAAGATTACTTTAAATCAATTTTTTCTTTTTAAATTTTCAAGAAAAATAAGTTTAAGTTCGTACCTGCAAAATTTGGATGATGAATTGAAAAAATTAATTTTTGTTGTTGGTCCAGCTGGTACAGGTAAAACAATGTTAGCTTGTCAGAAGGGTATTCAGGAATATAAAAATGGGTTAGTAAGAAAGATTGTTGTGACTAGACCGATCGTGGGTGCTGATGAGGATATCGGATATTTGCCAGGATCACTTGAGGAAAAAATGGCACCATGGACAAGACCAATTTTTGATTATTTTTATGATTTTTTTACCAAACAAAGAGTTGAAAAAATGATAAAGAATAATGAATTGGAAATTTCACCTTTAATGTATATGAGAGGTAGAACATTTAAAAATTCGTTTATTATAGCAGATGAAATGCAGAATTCTACTGTTAATCAAATGAAGATGTTGTTAACAAGAATCGGTGAAGGTACTAGGATGGTGGTGACAGGTGATTTGGAGCAAAATGATTTAAAGGTTGGTGTAAAATCAGGTATGATGGATTTTATTGGGAGAGTGGAATGTGAAAATATGATTTCCATTATAAAATTAAGTAAAGATGATGTTAAAAGAAGTGACATTGTTAAACGTGTATTGGAATTATATGAAAAAAAGTGATAGTAATAAAATATATTTGTTAAATTAATACAATCAGTATGGATCCTTTAGTCGAATTACGAAAGATTCAGGAACAGCGTTACTTAGCTCAATTGGCTAAGGAAAATGAAAAACTCGATGCTGAGAAGAAGAAATTGGAGAAGGAAGAAAGAGAGAAATATTTAATAAACAAATATTGTGCCTTATTCTCCAAAAATATTCTTCATCAGAAATCTGAAATTATTACGAGATTTATGCGTAAAAATTTAAGAAAAACCAAATCATCAGAAGTAATTTATATTTTTGGGGAGGAGTATCCGATTTCACTAGCTTTGGAATTGAATGATAATAACATCCCACCATTTGACAATCAAGAAGCCAAAAATGCAATCAATGCATATTTCAGGAATCAAACTAAAAAAGAATTTTCCTTGGGATATCGTCTCACTGAAGAAGAAAAGTTACAATTAATGCTTGTTGTTTTTGTTAATTTGAATAGATTTAATATTACAACAGAAGATTGTTTGATACCTTGTTTGGAAGATGGCCTATTAGATTTTGTTGGTGTTGGAGATGTGGAGGAAATTTTTTTGCGTCATCCATTTTCAAGTCATGACGAGAAGGACTTGAATGGAATTTCATTTTGGTTCAGTGCATATTTGGCTGTTCAAAACATTCCTCTTCCCTTTTGGATTTCGAGTGACATTGAATTTTTAATGACATTGTCTGAGCAAAAGATCAGAAATCATATTGAAAATTTAAGAAAGCGAGGTCAATATCTGGAGGAAATGATGGATGAGAAATTACCTGATCCGAATGATCGTGTGATGTGTCCAGGATGTGAGAGTCAGGTTCGTTTTGGTTCAATGTTATCAAGACCTGGAGGGAGTATTTATTTTTGTAAATTTTGTGCTCCAAGATATGGGATTGAATTACCAGTATATAATCCTTTTGATTCTCACGCTGCTGCGCAGAATGATCCAATGGAGGATTCAGTTGTAACTGAGAATATGGAATTTACTTTTTCGGATCCAGAGTCTGAAAGTGACTCTGATTAAAATAGGACTTGTTCATCTGGGACGTACCAAATAGTTCTACCATATTTATCTTTATATTTTTCAGTTGGATTATTAATTGGACTTAATGGTTGTTTGTATATTATAAATTTGAATTCTTTTTTTGTTTTTTGTTTTTGGTAGCTGGAGTGCATAGTTTTGGAGATGCATTCGAGTAATTTTTTAAGGATATTTGGTGGTATATTTCCGATTTCTGATTCGGGATGTATTTTGGCACAATAGAGAATATCTGCTCTAAGATAATTACCAACACCGCTGATGAACCTTTGATCAAGTAGTAGTTCACCAATTTTTTTGTTGGGGGGAAATTTTCCGATATGTGCGAGGAATTGTGCGGGGGTGATATTTTCTTGGAGTGGGTCAAATCCTAATTTATCAAGTTTATGAATTAAAGTTTCATTATTATTAGTAAATTGAATTGTACCAAAATTACGAAGATCATTGAAAAAAATGGTTTGATTTGGAAAATTGAATTCAATATGGTTATGTTTTTGAGTTTTTGGAGGATTTGATTGCAGAATTAATTTACCAGTCATGCCTAAAGTAATTAAAATATACCATCCATTTGTAAGGGTAAAGTAGATAAATTTTCCTTTATGATTGATATGTTTAATTGTTAGAGGTAAATTTTTTTGAAATTGTTTGAAGCCGATTGGTGGGCCATGTCTGGTATATCTTCCACTTAATATATGGATTGATTGTATTGGTTGATTTTTTAGTTTATTTAATTTTTCAATTTGTAATTTAACTTCAACACCTTCTGGCATAATTTATGTAATAAAAAAATTGAAATTATTTTGAATATTGTTTATAAAAAAATATGTATGGATTATAGACAAAATATTTTTTTGGCGGATGATTTATTAGATGTTGTTACAAAAAATATAAATAAATTTTCGGTATTCTATATTTATCAAAAAAATAACAAGAGATTGATAAAAAAAATGGATAAATTTTTATCAAGTATATTCAGTAAAAAATATGAATGTGATATTGGGAATGATGAAGAGATTGGAAATATTTTTACAAATTATTGTAATGTGTATATTGTTTATTTTGAGTTGAAAAGGATGTGGTCTGAAAAAAATTGAATATTTAAAGGCTTTTTGTTATAATAGTTAGAGAATGTCTGCAGTTAGGAGAAGAATAGAGATAAAAAAATCTTCTATAGTTCCTGATTTGAATTTAATTGAATTTAATAAAAATGTCCAAGAAAATTTGTTAAAATGCCAAGATGAAATAAACTATCAGATAATAGATGGAGTAACATATAAGAAGAAGATACAGAAGATTTTTTTGGACGAGAATGTTGAATTGATTGGTTTTGAAAGATTTTTTATGGAACAGAATGTGAATTCGGTTAAGGATAGTGTTATGAATGGGGTATTACCGTTTGTTTTTAGTCATCGGATATATGATAGGTTGATGGGAATAAAGGAATATGAGCCGATAAATAGAGATTTGAGTATGATATTTGGGCAGTTAAAAAGTTTGAATTTTCAGTTAACTTTAAGTTTTGTAAAGTTATTATTTGATGAGGTATTGAAATCTGGCCGTAACAGATCAAAGTTCCAAAATAAATTAGTGAAATTTTTTGAGAATAATTTACACGAATTTAATAATTGGGAGGAGATAGAGTCTGAGTATGGAAATGCTTTAGTTTTTTATTTGTTAGGATTATTGGTGCGATTATCGAGTAATTTTACGATATATTTGAGTGAACAGGATATATCCTCATCTATTAATAGTTTGAAGAATATTTATATGGTTCATTCGAGGGAGTGTCATTATTCTGGCGATGGAATTTTGAATTTATATCAGCAGTTAAAGAATACAAATCGTGAAGTGCAGATGGAAGAGGTTCCATTTATTTCTTCTAGGGAGGTGCCAGAATCAAGTTATGTTTTGTATGTGTATTTGGTGTGTGATATGAGAGTGAAGAAAGTTGTTCAGGATGGATTTTATGAGTTGGGTGGGGATATATGGAGAAATTATCCGTTATTTTTTCATCAGGCGACGATAAATTTTTTAAATGAGCGACGACACAATTATATTTACAATCATTTATACACATATTTAAGTACCTTTAATATTTTTTTAAATATGAAGATAAAGCCTTGTGATCGTCAAAGGTATTTATTGGCTGGGAGTGTGATTAAGAGTATGTATAATGTTCGAGATTGTGCTGATGTTGATTTTTTCGTTTTAGATCATGAGAGTCATATAGAGAGATATGGTAGGTATGCTCCAAATGTGGGGATGCCGGGTATATTTGATGATTTTGGGAAGACATATTATGGAAATGAAGATTTTTATTATGATATGAATTCAGGGTTATATGATAAACAGAAAGAGGAGAAAGAAAAGCAGCGAGAAGTTGTTACTGTACCCCAGGAGCCAATGATGATTTTAAATAATTATCCCAAATTTTCTGTTAGTGGACTTAAAGCAGGAAGATATATTGATATTTATTCAGCAGAGTGTCGAGGAATGGGATATGATATAGATTGTTTGGATGATTTGGTGAGTGATCCTGATTTGAGGATATATTTTTTGGGATGTCCGGTTATTCAATTGAAGTTGGAGATGATTAGGGATATAATAAAGAATATAGATTTGAAGAGGGTATCATTAAAGCAGATGCATGATTTGCATTATTTGAGACATAATTGTGAGTATTTGTTTTCGATGAGTGATTTAACTGATTTAGGTTTTTCACGATTGGAGACGAAGTCACAGTCGATGATAAGAAAGCCGAAGATAGATTTGGTTTTGAATTGTTACCATCGTCCAGCTAGAACAAGAGAAAAAGTTGGTTTGGATTTGGTGATAAGAAGGATGCCATTATATTTGGAGGATTTGATGAGGACGATGGTTCTTGAAGGTCCTTTATTAGTGTCTCAAAATAATGAGGAAAGTGAGGTTGATGGAAGAAGAGTTTATCAGCGTCCATTGTTGTCATCATTGCCGCATAATATGGAGAATGGAGATTCAGTTGTGAATGTTTTGTATTATTATGAGTTATCTTCGAATGGAGAGTTAAAAATATTGATTAATCCGGTGAATGAGACTGGGATGGAGGTATCTTTTTTTAGGGATATTTGCATTGTTGGAAGTATTAGGGTTGATCAGATAGAGAATGTAAGGAAGGTGATGAGCTCTGAGACTAAAAAGGAGGAGGAGAGTGTAGAAATAGTTAAGAAAATTTATGTTTCGGTTGATACTGGAGGAAAGATGAAGAGAATATTTAGTCAGATTCCTTTGGTTGAGAGAAAGAAAGAATATAGGATGATGTTATTTAATTTTATGAAAAGTGTAATAACTTTGCATAAGTTGGTGGATGTTCACACAAAGGAAAAAGTTGTGATTGAGAGATTATCCAATTAGAAGTATTGACTGTTTCGTAAATTTCTGTTATAAGATGCTCGGTAAATAGGTTGAATAATTGTTGTTTTTTTTGGGGAGATAGGTTCTCGATAAAAATTGGTTCGATAGGCTGGTTGATGTGTTTTTTCGAAATTGGGAAAGTTTGTTTGTGGGAGAGGGTATTTATTGAAGAATATATTTTCGCTGATTGAGGGAGATTTAGTTTCTTCTTTTTTTGGTTCTGGGGTGGTGGTTGGTTTTTTGATTGGTATTTTTGTTGGACTGTTAATTTTCTCAGGGTTTTCGATGGTAATTTCGTTTTCGGGGATTGTTTTTAGGTTTTTATTATCGAATTCGAGTTTTATGTTGCGATTTTCGAGTATTTTTTCGGAGTTTTGGATGGGGGAGGAGATCCCTTGATTTTTTGTTCTATTTTTGATAAAATTAACTAAAGTGCCTTCTTGGATAGTTTCCTCAGTTTTATCAATTAATAATTTTTCGTCGATTGCATCTAATTTTGGTTTTAAATCTTTTTCATCAATATCGTCAAACATATCGTTTAAAGCTTTTGCTAATTCATTTTCTTCAATATTATTGAGACCAAAATCATCAATTATTTTGTTGATTGGTCCTGGTAGATCGAGAATTTTGGCGACAGTGGCGAGGTTTGCGACTTTGGATAGGATTTCTTTACTAGATTTGCCTTCATTTTCGAGGTATTTGAGGATATGGTAGTATTTTCGGGCTTTATGGGATTTTTTGCATTGTTTGCGAATGATTTTAGAGGCTTTGATAAAATTATCGACACGAGTATTTAGGGGAATCGATTTATTTTTAGGATCTAAATAAAGATCTTTTATTTTAAGCCAAGTAACTAATAATATTTTTAAATAATCATCTGAATTTTTAAAGAACTCTTCCATTATTTATATTAGTAAAAAAAAATTATTTAAAAAATTTGACCTGATAATATTAAAATGACAGAACAAATCGAGTCTGAAGAAATTATTAACTCTAAAATAAAAAAATATTTCATCACTAACATTATTTTTGGTCAAAAATTAATAAATAATTTATCAAATGATAACAATAAAAATGGAAACATTAATTATTTTATGAATCATTTGAGGAATTTTCAGAAGCAGTTGGAGGAGAATTGGCCGAATAAGATTAATTTTGACAAATATTATGATGCTATACCACAAAATATTCAGGAAAAATTGAAGGATGAATCAGACATTATTGTTAAAAATAAGAATTATTACATTGAGCCTTATTGTAAGAGGCCATTGAGGATAATGACACCGTTTCACATTTTTAGGAAGGTGGGTTTTCATTATAAGTTGATTAAGTTGGAGAGTAGTTATTATGATTTATTTGGGGTATTATATTGTGGAGATAAGATAAGTGGGTATATTTGTTGTGGGAAGAAGAATTCGACGAGTTATAAGAATTTGTATGTGGTGATTAATAGGAAATATGATGGAGTTTTTTATGATCAGAAGACGAAGAAGTTGATAATAATAAATGATTTGATGGAGGAGATTGGATTTTATGAGAGGGATTGTTATCAGAGGTATTTGAAGTATTATCGTTCGGTATTGTTTTCGATGGTGTTTGATATTTTGAGGGATAATCCGAGTATAAAGAATATTGTATGTATAGGAGAAGAAGAAGGAGGAAATTATATGCAGTTATTTATGATGGATTTAATAAATAATAGGAGTGAGATTGCGATGGAGTTGTCGGAGGATTTATCGTATTATTTGTTTACACATAATACGGCGATGTTGAGTACGGAGACATTTTATAAGGATTTGGTTTCGAATTTGGTGAAGGGTAATAACTCATTAATAACTTGTTTTGATGATAAAAATAGGGCGTATGAAACGTGGGATTTAAATGAAGAGAAGAGGACGAGATATAATGTGATTGTTTTAAATCAGTAAACTTCTTGCCAATTAATGGAAGCATAAACATTTGGTGAAGCTGAAAGAGATTGAGCAGTAATAACTAAAATATCATTAATATTATTGGCATCTTTAGTTAATTGAAGAAAATAATTAAATACATTACTTAATGAACTAATAGTTACATCAGTTTTTGATACGAAATATCCAGTTTCAAATAAAATTGCACCAGTATAATCGGCAATTGTAGGTGAAACCGCATAACGCATTACAGAATTATTTATATCAACATTGGTATATGTCCCAGTTACTTGTGAAGCTGCACTAGATTGAAATATGTAGCCATTATAAATTATACCGTTAGTATTACTAGTTGAGAATAATGAAATTAAATTTGGAATAATATTTTGATGATTATAACCAGTTATTCCAGTAAGAGCAATAATTCCAGTTTCGGTGCCGGTTCCGACTGATATGCCGGTTGATCCATTTGAAATGGAGAAGGGTCTTCCTTCTGGATTATATCCACCTTCAGAAATAATTGTTGAACAAACTTGTGTTAAAGCAGCACCAGTTGCTCCAGTATTTCCAATTTCATAACGAATAGGTAAGTTTGGGGAAATCATATATGGGCCTGTTAATCCATTAACATTTGTTATTTGGTGACAATAAAAAATTTTACTGTAGGCGTAAAATCCATATCGAACTCTTCCGACACCAAGCCATTCAAGGTCTATAACAAAAAGTTGAGCTTTAGTGAAATCTAATGTTAATCCACTTTGTCAAGTTCCATCCATTTTATCAATATTCCAATTTGTTTGATATATTTTTGATACCGAAGAACCGTTACTTCGAATATTAATCGAAACACCGCCAGAGTCATTTGAGAAAAAAACTCCATTGGTATCATCATAATATCCGATTGAAGTGTAGGCAGTGACTGGGTTTGTTCCATTAGGATTTAATACACCAGAACCAAGAAAGAGAAGAGATTTTCCAGGTTGATATGTACAGTATTTTCTGCTTTGACTGACAAAAGAACCTGTTAAACCACTTCCAGTCCACCCAGTAACTTTTAGTTGAGAATTTCCATATGTTAGAGTTCCAGTTCCACCATTAATTCTAGTACATATTGTTTCAGAACTTGAAAGAAACCCAGTTGATCCGGTGGTTTGACCTGGAAATTTTAGATCAAGTAAGGTGAAAGGGTTGGTAACACGTAATTTTCCGAATGAATCTACTTCGGGGTTATTAGTATAAGAATATAAATTTGGAGGAGCATTTTGAGAATTATTGTTAAGATCAGTTGATAGACGTGAAGTTAAAGAAAAAGGTCCAGTTTGACCAGTAGATCCATTAATATATTCAATTCGATAATATTGATCTGGTAAATTTATTAACTTGTCATAATTTGTACCTCCAAAATAAGTATCGGAATAAATAGATTGACCAGTTAGACCATTAGTAGATGAATAAATTTTCAGACCACTTGATGCAGAGTCTAATGAGGTTCTTATAGAAATTTGGACTGAATTATAGCCAGTAGTTGAAGAATAAGTACCAGTATAGCCAGAATTACCGCCAAGGACGGTAGTAGTACTATTTTTGGAATCAACTTGTGTTAAAACACTAGGAGTAAAAGTCATTTTATTTAATAATAGAAAATAAAATGAAAATTAATTAACAAGCCACCTTCCAGTTGCTCCAGTTAATCCATTAGCAGTCACAGTCACCGATGCATAATTTGTATTAATGGTGTACCCAGTTGTTCCGTTTATAATATCAGGAGCATGTACTTTAATTATGCAGTTGTTATTAAGACAATTTCCACCTACATCACATATAATGAATGTTGATTTATTATTTGGTAAAGAACTAATTGTCGGTAAAGTAATATCTAAAGTTGTTCCACCAGTAAAACCTGCAGTTGTTATTTGATAATAATTAAAAAATGGAGATGATAGAGTTGTATTTGTAGAAATATCTGTTGAAACACTGTAATTATTAAAACTTGATTGTCCAGTAGGTCCGGTTTCTCCTGTTGGTCCGGTTTCTCCTGTTGGTCCAGTTTCTCCTGTTGGTCCGGTTTCTCCAGTAGGTCCAGTTTCTCCTGTAGGTCCGATTTCTCCGGTTGGTCCGGTTTCTCCTGTCGGTCCTGTTTCTCCGGTTGGTCCAGTTTCTCCTGTCGGTCCTGTTTCTCCGGTTGGTCCAGTTTCTCCTGTAGGTCCGGTTTCTCCTGTTGGTCCAGTTTCTCCTGTTGCTCCGGTTTCTCCAGTTGGTCCTGTTTCTCCGGTTGGTCCGATTTCTCCGGTTGGTCCAGTTTCTCCGGTTGGTCCGATTTCTCCTGTAGGTCCAGTTTCTCCGGTTGGTCCAGTTTCTCCTGTTGGTCCAATAAATGTATTATTGTAAAATATTTCGCTTGTTGCTGGGTCGTAAAAAACTAAGCTTGAACCAGTAATGCCAGAAGGAACATTTCTTACTGGATTGACAAAAAAACCAGTTGTTCCTGGAGTAATACTTGTTCCAGATGCATTTAAAATTATACTATTTGCTGGTTGCCCCGTTTCACCGGCCCCTTTTCCGATTGCAATTGAATTTTCCCCTTGGCCAGTATAACCGGCATTTTGTCCGATGGCGATAGCATTACTTCCTTGTGTATTATAGCCAGCATTTATTCCAATGGCAATTGATTGAACACCTTGTGTTTCTGCTCCAGCACTAGTTCCGATTGCAATCGCATTTTGGGATTGATTGGAATTAGCTGCTAAAAAACCAATCGCAATCGCACTAATATTTTGATCAATATTTCCAGCACCATAACCTAAAGCGACAGCACAATAACTTTGTCCAGTATTTCCGGCGTTACCACCAATAGCGATTGCACCACATTCTTGGTTAAATTGTCCTGCTATATCACCGATTGCAATTGAGTATCCAGTTGCACCGACAACGCCGGCATATCCTTGATTACTTTTTCCGGCATTATTACCAATTGCAATTGAGCTAAAAAATTGTTGAGAATTTCCCGCTTCATTTCCGATTGCAATCGCGTTTGAATCTTGATTTGATTGTCCGGAATTTAAACCGACAGATATAGAATTTTCACCTTGATTATCAGTTCCGGATCCATTACCAATAGCGACCGCACTGTATCTTTGATTATTACTTCCCGCTGCAGTACCAATCGCAACACTATATGATTCTTGATTACTTGCACCTGCATTCTGTCCGATTGCTATTGAATATCCAGTGGCACCAGTTGCACCAGTATATCCTTGATTACTATAGCCAGCATTATATCCGATCGCGATAGAACTGAAATATTGAGAAGTAAACCCTGAATTAAAACCAACTGCAATTGCATTCGAATCCTGAATATAATTCCCAGCATTATAACCAAGCGCAACTGAATTCGATTTTTGATCAAAATTTCCAGCATCAGTACCAATAGCAATTGAATAGTTTTGTTGTCCAGTTGTTCCTGATTGATATCCGATTGCAATGGAATTACTTCTTTGATTATTTGCACCTGCAGCAACTCCAATTGCGATTGAATTAGTATCTTGATTTATATAGCCTGCATTTAAACCGATTGCAATCGCTTGAGGGTTTTGGGTATCAAAACCAGATTGAGGTCCAATTGCGATAGCATTTGAATTTTGACCAGTTTGTCCAGCACTAGTTCCAATAGCGATTGCATCATTTCTTTGATCATTTTTGGCGGCATTAAGTCCGATTGCAATAGAGTTAGACCTTTGGTCTATTGCACCAGATGCTAGACCGATAGCGATGCTATTATTTTCTTGTGAAATGTTGCCAGCACCTTTTCCTATAGCAATCGAACTAATACCTTGATTTGAATATCCTGAGTCTTGACCAATTGCAATACAATCATCATTTTGACTTGTATTCCCAGCATTTTTTCCAATAGCAATTGCATTATTGGATTGTCCAAATTGTCCTGAGATTTCGCCAATCGCAATTCCATTTGAGCCTTGATTGCTATATCCAGCACCATTACCAATTGCAATTGCATTAACCCCTTGAATAAGTTGTCCAGAAGTTTTACCAATCGCAATTGCTAAATTACTTTGGTTTGATTCCCCAGATTGTACCCCGATTGCAATCGCTTCTTGCCCTTGATTACTTTTTCCAGAATCAATCCCGAGGGCAACAGCATTCAATCCTTGTGTAACATTGCCGGAATTGTAACCAATTGCAATTGCACTATCACTTTGAGTATTATTACCAGCATTATTACCCATTGCTATCGCATTGCCTTGTTGTCCTGTAAATCCGGCATTAGGACCAATTGCAATCGAAAAATTACCTTGATTGTATCTTGCTGTTAAATATCCAATTGATATTGAGTAATTACCTTGTGAATTTTCACCTGAACTATTACCAATTGCAATTGCATTTTCTTTTTGATTATCAAATCCAGCAT